>ERZ888423.195-NODE-195-length-65314-cov-12.199972_pt1 | contig 65314 bp, 58 predicted proteins | sample MGYA00520523_ERZ888423 | MGnify/ENA primary metagenome ERZ888423 (study PRJEB32303, sample SAMEA104408611) | aquatic metagenome | biome: Brackish water; feature: Pelagic; material: water | place: Baltic Sea | collected 2014-06-08T10:24:00 | depth 30,27 m ... | reverse complement strand
CCGTCTTCTTTGCCACCGTCTTCTTTGCCACCGTCTTCTTTGCCACCGTCTTCTTTGCCACCGCCTTCTTTGCCACCGCCTTCTTGGCCACCGCCTTCTTGGCCACGGCCTTCTTGGCCACCGCCTTCTTTGCCACCGCCTTCTTGGCAGCCGTCTTCTTGGCAGCCGTCTTCTTGGCAGCCGTCTGTGAAACAGTGGTCTTTCGCACTGCCTTTTTCGCTGCTGCCTGCTTGGTGACAGGGCTCTTCGCAACCGCCTTTTTCGCTGCCATCTTTTGAGCAACAGACTTCTTGGCGGGATTCGACGTTTTCGGTGCGGCCATGAGCGCTCCTTGTGGCGTTATTGAGGGCGGGACTATACCTGGTCAGGTGCGCGATTGCGACGGCCATCCCGACGTCACAAGTTCACGAACTTTTAGCGTTCAGATGCACGTGTCACCGTGATCGAAGGATCACTCTTTTCGTCGACACTCAGGTTCGTCGTGACCGATGTGGACAGCGTCTCACCGCTGATCAGGGTTTCGTGTTCTGATACGGCGTCGAGCCACATCTGCGGTGCGACAATTGTGAGATCAATCCTGTCTGACACCTTGAAATCTGCGTCGCGACGGGCCTGCTGCACCAGGCGCACCAGGTCACGGGCCCGGCCTTCAATTTCGAGTTCGTCGGTCACCTCGATGTCGAGGGCGATTACTCCTGTCGACTTGCTGAGCCCCATGCTCGCCTGTCCTTCACCGAGATCATCACTCGCCACGAGGGCCAGGGTGTACTCCCCCTCCATCAACTCAACGCCGCCGACGACCACGTGAAGACCATTTGGCCCGTCCGTGCTTGACCAGTCACCCGATTTGTGCGCCTTGATGACGTTCTGGACATTTTTCCCAAGCCGCGGTCCGAGCGCCTTGGGGACAAGTTGCAACTGCTCGGTAGCAACGGATGCGACATCGTCGGTCAACACGACGTTGCGCACATTGACCTCATCAGAGATCAGCGCGGTGAAGTCAGCGAGTCGAGCCGCGTCAGGAGTCGCCACGGTCAAAGAGTTGAGCGGGAGACGGACGCGCCGCTTGTTTGCCTTGCGGACCGACAGCGTGGCCGAACAAACGTCACGGACTAGATCCATCGACGCAACCAGGTCGTCATTGGCCGGGAGTTCGTCGGCAGACGGCCAGTCGTGCAGGTGAACCGAACGAGCCGCATTGCCTGCTTCCGCGCTCATGCCTTCATGGATGGCCTCAGAGATAAACGGCAACAGCGGAGCCGTCACCCGGACGAGGATCGACAACACCGTGTGCATTGTGTCAATGGCGTCGTGGTTGCCCTCCCAGAAACGGCTCCGGCTACGCCGCACGTACCAATTGGTCAGAACGTCGAGATAGTCCCGGACGTGGTGGCAGGCAGCGAACAGATCGTAGGCGTCAAGCGACGCCGTGGTGTCAAGGACCAGGTCACGCGTCTTGGCCAGCACGTACTGGTCGAGCACGTTGGTCGAGTCGGTCCTGAATTGACCCTGGTAGCCAGCGGCGTTGGCATACAAGGTCAGGAAGTACCAGGAATTCCAGAGCGGCAGAAGCACGTGCCGCACCGTTTCGCGCATCCCATTCTCGGTGACCATGCCATCGCCGCCGCGCAAGATTGCCGAGCTGAGCAAGTGCCAGCGCATGGCGTCGGCCCCGTGTGTATCGAACATCTCCCGGGGATCGGGATAGTTGTTCAGCGACTTCGACATTTTTGCTCCGTCGTCGCCGAGCACGATGCCGTGGCTGACACAGTTTGAAAATGCGGGCCGGTCAAAAAGCGCCGTTGCCAGCACGTGCAGTGTGTAGAACCAACCCCGGGTCTGGCCGATGTACTCGACAATGAAGTCGCCTGGATAGTGGTTTTCGAACCAGTCCTGGTTCTCGAAGGGGTAATGCACTTGAGCGAATGGCATCGACCCCGACTCGAACCAGCAATCGAGGACCTCAGGCACCCGGCGCATCATCGACTTTCCAGACGGGTCGTCCGGGTTCGGGCGTACGAGGTCGTCGACTTCGGGTCGGTGGAGGTCGGTCACGGTCCCTCCCCCAAGACAATCAGCAAAGTCAGCTTCGAGTTGGGCAAGGGACCCGTAGACGTCGAGTCGTGGGAAATCTGGGTTGTCGGATTTCCACACCGGGATCGGCGAACCCCAGAATCGGTTTCGGCTGATCGCCCAATCACGGGCGTTCGCAATCCACTTGCCGAAACTGCCTTCTTTGATGTGCGCTGGCTGCCAGGTGATGTCCTTGTTCAGTTCAACCATGCGATCACGGATCGCCGTGACCTCAACAAACCACGACGAGATAGCCCGATAGACCAGCGGCTCGGCGCAGCGCCAGCAGTGCGGATATGAGTGGTCGTACGTGGCGTGGCGCACAAGAACACCGCCGTCGACCAATGATCCGCGTGCCTTCAGGTCAACGATGATCTGCTTATTGGCGTCGAATACATGCGTGCCGACGTAGTCGGTGATCTCGGCGGTGTAGCAGCCGTGCTCGTCCATGGGACACAGCGTGGGAATGTCTGCCTCGATGCAGGCGATCTGGTCGTCTTCGCCAAAGCCGGGCGCCATGTGCACGATGCCGGTGCCGTCTTCGGTCGAAACGAAGTCGGCACCCAGTACCTGCCAGGCGTTCTGGGTGCCGTGCAGTTCAGTATCGGTGAAATAGTCGAAGAGCGGCGTGTAGCGGCGACCGATGAGATCGGTGCCTTTGAGCGTCCCGACACGCTCGGCCGCACCAAATTCTGCCTCGTGGTTGCCGACCAGGGCGTCGGCGATGATGTATCGCTGGCCGTCCTGTTCGAGCACTACATAGTCAATGTCGGGGCCAACCGCAAGCGCCAGGTTCGACGGCAACGTCCACGGCGTGGTGGTCCACGCGACCATCTTCTCACCGCTGTCGAGCGTGAAGGCGACGGTGACAGAGGGGTCCTGACGGTCCTTGTACGTGTCGTCCATGCGGGTTTCGGTGTTAGACAGCGGCGTCTCGCAGCGCCAGCAGTAGGCCAACACTCGAAAGCCCTCGTAAATCAGGCCCTTGTCGTGCAGCGTCTTGAACGCCCACATGACGCTCTCCATGTACGAGAGGTCGAGAGTCTTGTAGTCGTTTTCGAAGTCAACCCAGCGTGCCTGGCGACCAACATAACTGCGCCACTGATCGGTGTACTGCAGGACACTCGAGCGACACGCCTCGTTAAACTTGTCAATGCCGAACGCAGCGATTTCAGGGTGCCCAGAGATGCCGAGTTCTTGTTCGGCCTTGACCTCGGCGGGCAGGCCGTGACAGTCCCAGCCGAAGCGTCGTTCGACACGTTTGCCGCGCATCGTCTGGTATCGCGGGATGGCGTCTTTGACGTACCCCGTCAGGAGATGGCCGTAGTGCGGCGTCCCGTTTGCGAAGGGTGGGCCATCGTAGAAGACGAACTCGTTGTCACCGCTCGTTCCAGCATCACGCTGATCGATTGAAGCCTGGAACGTGTTGTCGGCATCCCAGCCTTGAAGAATCTTCTCCTCAAGCTGCGGGAAGTTCGGTTGGGGGTCGACTTCTGGGTAGGACACCCCGAGACTCTATCGACCTGTTCCGCCCTGGCAGCCGCCCGTTTCGGCGCCGCCTGATGGCTCAGTCGTTGTCGGGGTCGAAGCCGAGCTTCATGGGCGGGCCAGAACCTACGTCGCCCTCGTCGTCTGGCAACCAGAGATCGTCGCTCTCCGTCGGATCGTCAAGCGCCATCGCTGAAGTATCAGGCGCAACCGTTGGGTCATCGGTCGCATTCGCCTGTAACTCCGAAGCCGTCGCTGCGGCCGAGTCGTGGTCAGCGATTGCAGCGCCTGCAGCCACTGCTGGTCCTGCGTCGACGATGCCTTCGGTCGCTGCCGATAGCAGAGGACGGCGCGCCTCGCCGAGGCCGCTGGGGACCCGCTCAGTGAGCTCCATAATTTCATTCGCAGCATCGCGGAGGCGGCTGCGCTGAGCGACAAGGAACTGTTCCATGTGATCGACGTCAGACTCCAGGAAGTCACGGCGCGCCATGAGCGAGTTGACCTCGCCAGCAAGTTCGATCTTTTCGCGCTCACCAGCCTTGCGAGCTTCGGCTCGAGCCTCTATCAGCAACGCCTGCGCAGCAGCACGACTGGACTCGACGGCGCCAGCAACTTCGGCTTCGGCTTCGTCGCGAACGCGCTGTGCCTCGACGTGAGCCTCGGCAACGGCGGTGTCAGCAGTGCGCTGTGCGAGCAGCAAGGTGCGGCTGATCATCTCGGACTGGTCAACAGTGACGTCGATCGATAGTTCCGAGTGACTCGAGGCGCTGGCGTCGGACTGCGACGCAGCATCGCTGGAGAGCTCTTGCAGGCGGGCCACAGCGGCACGCGCCCGCGCCTCCATTGCGGTCGACTGATTTTGCGCCCGTTCGAGTTCGTCAGCGACTTCAGCGAGAAACGACTGCACCTGTTTGGGGTCGAGCCCACGTTTGGCAGTTGCGAACTGCGCGGTTCTGACGCGATGCGGATTCATGTCCATGAAACGTCTCCCTCAGACGCTGCGCCCCATCGTGGCAACAGCACTCAATCGTCGTATTCGTCGTACCGCTGCTGCGGCGGCGGCTTGAGCAAGTAGACACCTGTAGCCACCTTTTCCATCGATCCGTCCATGGCATAACAGATGCCGCTGGCGAAGTCGATCAAGCGGCGGGCGACGCCACGATCAGTCCCCTCGAGGTTCATGATCACCGGCTGGCCATCTTTGAACTTGTCAGCGACTTCTTGCGCTTGGTCGAAACGAAGCGGACGGACGGTATGTGGTTCCATGGATCCTCCAGGAACACTGCGCAGAGCTGGCTGCTGGGGCGGTTGCGGTTGACTCTTCGGGCGGATTTGAACGCCAGAATTGTCGCGGGTAGCAACTTTGTCGGCGCGCGGCCGACGCGCTGCTGATGATGCGTCGAAATCACGTGATGGGAAGCTCGGTCGTGGCGCCACAGTATCGACGGGCGACTCGGCTTCTGAGCCGAGATGACGCTGACCACGGTGGTCAGGCTCACGCCCGCCGCGTTGTCGCGGCAGCGCCTCCGGCTCGTCGTAATCGTCGTAATCGTCGTATGTGTCGTCAGGACCAAGACCCAGGTAGTCCATGGTCCGTTTCCAAATGGGCATGCAATCCTCCTGCTCTTTGGGATGATAGCTCACACGCCTCATCGGAACGTGGACACGTCGCAATGGATTGAAAGATCATTTTGCTGGGCGTGGTCCAAAGAGCGCGCTCCCCACGCGAACTTCGGTCGAGCCGCATTCGATCGCAATGTCGATGTCGCCCGACATCCCCATCGAACACACTTCTAAATGGTGTTCATCCACAAGCCCACGAACCGTCTGGAATGCCAGTCGGGTTGCTTCTGGCGAGCCTCCCGTGGGCCCAACGGTCATCAGCCCTCGAACGTCGAGGCCCACCGCCCGGGCATGCTTGAGTAGCGTCGGCACATCAGCCGGCCGGCAGCCGCCTTTTTGCTCCTCACCCGTTGCGTTCACCTGCAGCAAGATGTTGCCCCCTGGCACTCGCTTGGCAACCTCGTCAACCAGCGATACTCGATCGATCGTGGCCCACATCGTGACGAGGTGGGCAAGTTGACGAACTTTGTTCGACTGCAAGCGACCAATGAAGTGCACGTCGACACCGGTGGCTTCGATGACATCTTCCTTAGACAGCAAATCTTGGGAATAGTTCTCACCGATCGAGCGGCAACCTGCCGCAGCCGCAGCGTTGACTGCTGCATCGGAAAACCCCTTGGTCACCGCCATGACCTCGACGGGGTGCTGCCACGTCCGTTCGACCGCTTCGATTCGTGCACGCACCCCTGCGAGGCGGATCTCGACGTCAGCGACAGTGAAGGGACTCACGGCGTCACTCTGTCATGAGATTCAGCCCAAGCCACCACTGCGTGACGACCCGGTTCGATCCGGGCTCGATGCGAGAACCAGCGATCGTTGCAGCCGGTGCAGCCACCAAGCACTGCTGCTGCGATGCCTCGACCCGCCAATGCTGCTCGAACCGCCGCTGGTGCGTCAAGCGCAAGATGTCCGTCGGTGGTGAGAGCGGTGATGGCTGCGGGAGGACATCGAACGCCGCTTGCAACGAGACGAATATCGTCAAAGGTGAACTCGTAGCAGCAGGGGTGAACCATTGGACCAATGACAGCAACGGCCACCGAATCGTCCGCATCAATCACCGCATCGACAGCTGCGTCGACCACGCCTGCTGCCAATCCTCGCCAGCCTGCGTGAGCCGCAACGACGAGCCCAGTCGTGCCGAACAGCACGATCGAAGCGCAGTCGGCTGCCCAGATGGCAATGGGTTGCCCCATCGGCTTCGAGACGATCACGTCAGCAATGCCAGCAAGCGGCCACGCATCAGCGGCAACGACCGAACCACAGGAAAAGTGAACGTCTCGCCCGTGGACTTGATCGGCCATTGTCCACCGGGAACCGGTGACAGAGTGTTGACGAGCATGCAGCACGTCTGATTGCACCCGCGTTGGATGCATGTCACCGTCGACTCGTTCGGTCGCCACAGCTCGGAACCGAAACAGGCCTGCGACGCGGTCAATCAGATCGACCGCCATGGCGGCTGCGGACTACTTCAGGAACGAGGGGACGTCGAAGTCGTCGTCGTCGTCAAGCGGATCGGCCTCGGCGCTGTCGGCGAAGAGTTCGGTGATCCGTGTCGGCGAGGTACCCAACCCGCGATCGTTGCTCGCACTGTTTGACGGCATTGACCCTGAACCCGACGAGGAACCCGACGACGAGCCCTCGACACGATCAAAGCCTGCAGCAATGACGGTGACGCGAACTTCATCGCCCATCTCGTCGTCGATGACCGTACCGAAGATGATGTTGGCGTCGGGATGCGCAACGCCGTGGATGATCTCCGCGGCAGCGTTCATCTCGAACAGACCCATGCTCGACGGGCCGGTGATGTTGAGCAACACTCCGCGTGCACCATCGATCGCCGATTCGAGCAGCGGGCTCGAAATCGCGGCCTTGGCTGCCGACACGGCACGTTCGTCACCGCTTGCCTGGCCGATACCCATGAGGGCAGAACCGGCGTTCGACAGAATCATCTTGACGTCTGCGAAGTCAGTGTTGATCAGACCCGGCGTCGTGATGAGGCTGGTGATGCCCGACACGCCTTGCAGCAGCACTTCGTCTGCCATTTTGAAGGCGTTGAGTACGCTCGTCTTGTCGTTGGCAACGGTGAGGAGGCGATCGTTCGGGATGACGATCAACGTGTCGACCTTCTCCTTCAGACGACCAACGCCATTGTCAGCTTGCACCGCACGCTTGCGCCCCTCGAACGAGAACGGTCGAGTGACGACACCAATGGCCAGTGCACCTGCTTCGCGGGCGAGCTCGGCAATGACAGGAGCCGCACCGGTACCGGTACCGCCACCTTCGCCAGCGGTAATGAACACCATGTCGGCGCCCTTCACCATTTCTTGGATCTCTTCTTTGTGCGCTTCGGCCGCCTCGCGGCCCACTTCGGGGTCGCTACCGGCACCGAGGCCACGCGTGAGATCCCGACCAATGTCGAGCTTGACATCGGCGTCACTCATGAGGAGCGCCTGCGCATCCGTGTTGACGGCGATGAACTCAACGCCCTTCAGGCCAGCATCGATCATGCGGTTGACAGCATTGACGCCGCCGCCACCGACACCGATGACCTTGATCACGGCCAGATAATTTTGTGGCGCACCAGCCATCAGCGGATCCCTTTGAGTTGCTTCGTCAGGCGAATCATGTCGTTCATCAGTGTGTCATTTCCATGTGTCCGGCTCGGTACCCGATCGTTCTGATCGGGCTCCCAGGCGTCTTGATTTACATCCTGCCAGATTTCGGCTGTTCGAGCGGGGACGGTCACAGTACGGTTACCTCGTTGGTCGCCACGTTGATTTCCGTCACTACTCTTGCTGGCAGGTTGTCGAGTTGGTTTTCGAGCCGAACGAGCTTTTCGATCTGATCGCTGTCGCCGAGGGCCGAGCCGAATCGTACCCTAATAGGCGTGGCCTGGAGGGACTCCTCGACAGGCGCGAGGAAGATGACCAAATCGGCCCCGTCATCGGTCACGTCGATTGCCTGGACCCGCGGCCGAATCGTCGGTGTGAGCTTGGTAACAAGTGAGGCTGCTAAAGAGGGTCCGATCGGAGCGAACTCGCCAGCTGCGAGGTCGAGCGTGTTTGGCCCGCCGAGAAGAATAAAGGCCACCGGTTGGCCTTCGATTACGTCGAGCACACGGCCTTCATCATCGAGCACTCGGAATCGACCGTCAGCGCCCCGCATCGTGGCGACCGGCGTGCGCTCACGGATATCAATTGTCGCGCTATCAGGCCACTTCGCCCGGACACGGGCAGTTTCCACCCAGGGAATGGCCTCAAGTGCGCGCTCGGCGGCTTCAGTATCGGCAAGGAGAACGGGCGTTCCGCTGAGCTCGTCGATCACTGCATCGAGGCGATTCTTATCGGTGTAGACGTTGCCACCGACCGACACATTGTCGATAGCAAACAAGCCTGATCCAAGGACAGTCAACGCGCCGAGCGCGGCGAGCGCCGCGGTAAGCCCAGCAACGACCCACTTCAGCCGACGCAGCCCCATCGCTCGATGGACGGTGATCCGACGCTGCCTGAGGCGCGGTTCGATTCCTGGCATCGCGGCGTCTTTGGGTGCGATTGCGTCACCGGTGCCGTCGTCGTCGATGAAAACAGTGCCTTCAGATGGAGTGCCAAGATCGCCGCCGTCAAGGTAGACGGCATCCGGGAGCTCATCAGCCCCACCGATTGCGATGATTGACCGATCACCCGAAGCCCGTGCCCGTGCTGCTGGCAGAGCCTGAGCCGGTGCCGACAATGAGGAGCTCAGCGGGTCAGGATTGAGGTTGACCGGGCGACCGCGAGCTTCGTCGACCGACAAGGAGTCGAGTTGTGCGCCATCGAAGCCGTCGCCTATCTTGATCGTTGGACGCTCTGGTGGCGGCCTCGTCGACCCCGCATCCGAAGCAGGTAATGGGCCGTCCGAAGTAACAATCGACAGTTCGATCACTGCGTCGAACGGGTCGACCTCAGCAGACGTCGTGACATCAGTGCTGATGTCGCGACTGGGTGAGTCCGACATTGCCGGATTCACCTCGGAGGCCGGGGTCACCGAAGATGGTTGCGCCGAATCCGACAACACCATGTCATTGTCATTGTCATCGTCATCGTCATCAATCAGTGCGGCGTTGTCATCGTCTGGTTCGACGTCGAATGCTCGCGAGAGTTCTTCGAGAACCGAATCATCGGGCCGCACGCGACCACGGGCCCGCTTTGGCTCGCCGGGAGGCTTGTTCCGTTTCAACATCAGCAGCACGTGCCGGACTCAGAATTCATCGTCAAACCCGATCAGGCGGATCTCGCTACGCAGCCGATAGCCCGTGGAACGTTCGACCTCGGTACGGACATGACGCATCAGGTCGCGAACATCACCAGCCGAGCCGTTTTCGTCAGCCTGGATGAAGTTGGCGTGCTTGTCGGACACAGTTGCCGTGCCCCGACGAAGCCCGCGCAGCCCAGCCCCTTCGATCAATGCACCGCAGGTGACTTCGCCCGGAACCGGGTTGATGAAGACCGACCCTGCGTTTTGCCCCCCGGGCTGGTTGGCCCGACGCCATTGCACGACCTTGCTCAGTTCGGCCTCAGCCGTTTCTCGGTCGCCGTGCGCCAACTGCAGCGTTGCATCGAGGATAAGTTCGGTGGAAACCAAGCCGCTCCCGCGGAATCGGAGCCCCAAGGCGTCTGCGCTCACAGACCGAACGATGCCAGCTTCTGCCCCGCCGGTCAGGTCACGCTCGACATTCGAGATGTCAGCAATCGTCACAGAGACGAGCGCCGCCGCTATGTCAGAGCCATGGCCGCCCGCATTCATCCGGACCGCGCCACCGACTGAGCCGGGTACGCCGACTGCCCACTCGAACCCCGTGAGCCCAGCGGCGGCCGTGCGCCGAGCCAACACCGGCAGCAAGACGTTGCTTCCAACACTGACCGTGGCTGAGGACTCATCAATCTGGATCGAATCGGTCATGGCGGATGCCGACACGGCGATCCCACGGAATCCGGAGTCGGCAACGAGCAAGTTCGAGCCGCGCCCGACAACGAGCACTGGAAGGCCTGAGGCTGCAACGGCTCTGGCGAGCGGAACAAGATCAGCCCGTGATCGGAGTCTGACAAAGATGTCGGCCGAACCGCCGACGCGGTACGTGGTCAGGGGACCGATCGGCACATCCCGCTCGGCGAGGGCCCCAAGCTCAGTGAGCGCTCGCTCAACTGCGGCGGACATCAAGCACCTCAGACGGGAAGGACGCTATGTCGCCGCAGCCCATTGAAATCACTACGTCGCCGCTCCTGGCCTCTCGTGCGACGTAGCCGACCAGATCGCTCCGGTTTGGCAGCCAGACGACACGTTTGCCCGGGTTGGCCTCGGTGACGGCGTTGACGATCAGCTTGCCAGTGATGCCAGGAATCGGTGTTGTCCCAGATGCGTAGATGTCGGTAAGTACCACGAGGTCGGCCTGGCCGAATGCGTCGGCGTAGTCACGCCAGATCTCAGAGATGCGGTTGAACCGATTGGGTTGGAACACCGCGATGATGCGATCCCAACCATCGCCGCTGTCGCGTGCCCCGGTCAGTACCGAATCGATCTCGGTCGGCAGATGGGCATAGTCATCAACGAAGGTCGCTCCCCCGTCGACACCACGAACATCGAATCGCCGAGCGACCCCACCGAACTTTGCCAAGGCCTCGACAATGTCCGCGAAGCCCACGCCAATTTCGAGTGCCATCGCCGTGGCAGCAAGCGCGTTTCTGACGTTGTACACACCGCGCATTGGCAGACCGATCTCGCCCAGGCGGACCATGTCGCCGCCTTGGCGCCGCTCGACACCGAACGTGAACGATCCATTGGTCGCCAGCACGTCGACGGCACGCACATCGGCATCTTCGCTGAGGCCGAACGTGACACCATCGTGCACGCCGGCGAGTCGGCGGGTGACCGGATCGTCAGCACTGAGGACCTTGGGCCCCGCGATCTGACCGAGGTACGTGTCGAAGCTGTCGACGATGGCCTCAAAGGTGCCGTAGTGGTCGAGGTGGTCGACTTCGATGTTGGTGATAATCGAACCATGCAGAGGCAGTTCGAGGTGGGTACCGTCGCTTTCGTCGGCTTCGACAACCAGCCATTCACCGCCTGACCAATGTGCACCGGTACCGACGTCTGTGACATCGCCGCCGACAATGAAGCTCGGTCGGAGTCGCGCCTGGGCCAAGATCAGCATCAGCATTGAGGTCGTTGTGGTCTTGCCGTGCGTACCTGCCACAGCCAACGACTTTGCACGAGCACAAATCGACGCAAGCAACCCGGCGCGCCGGAGCACCGGGATGCCAGTTTTTCTCGCCTCATCAAGCTCGATGTTGTGAGCCGGGATCGCTGTCGACGCCGTCACGGCGTCGACCCCGTGCACGTACGCCCGGTCGTGTCCCACGTAGACCGCCGCACGCGCCGCACGGACTCGTTCCAGCACCGGGTGTTCGCGAAGATCGCTGCCTGAAACGTCGTGACCCATTTCCGCCAGCGCAATGCCGATTGCGCTCATCCCGGGGCCACCGATTCCGACGACGTGCAGCCGATGCGGAATCGAAAGATCCAGCGGCGCAACCGGTGCCCGCAACGCCGGAGCGCCGGACGCTGGAACCTGGTCGAACGGATTGTCGGTCGAGTTCACGATGGAGCAGATGTTAGAGCCACGCGCTCGATCAACGCTGCCAATGCGCCAGATCGATGAACGTCGCCACGGGCCGAAGCCGCATCACTCAATTGTTTCCGTGCAGCATCATCGCTGCGAAGGCGCTCGATCTCGTCGCCGAGGCAGCCGAGATTTGATTCGGGCAGAAGCACCGCGGCCTCAACGTCGCTCAGCCAACCAACGTTGTCCGTCTGGTGGTCGTCAGCTGCATTCGGCCACGGGACGAGAATCGCTGGCGTGCCGGTGACAGCCACCTCGTGCACGGTGCTCGCCCCTCCGCGGCCGATCAACAGATCAGCCGCTGCGTACACCGATGGCATGTCATCTTCATACCCGATCAACCGATGCTGGACACCGGTTGCATCGGCATTGCCAGATCCGACCTGATCGATCCCGTCGATAAAGCGTTCTCCGGTGACCTGGCGGACGGACAATCCGCTGTCGTCTGCGTGGTCGACGAGGTACTTCGCGATGACCCCGTTGAGGACGCCTGATCCCTGCGAACCGCCCATGACAGCGACGAAGAAACGGTTGGGTCCCACCCCGAGTCGCTCCCGTGCGGCGGCTCGTCCCGCCGCGCGATCGACATCAAAGATCGCTTGCCGGACCGGCGCGCCGGTCACTTCGGCGCGCGGGAGTGGGGAATTCTCGAACGCCACCGCGCACGCCACGGCATGCCTCGCCGACAGTTGGCTGGCACGCCCGGGCGTGCGGTCATAGGACACCACAACGACAGGAATCTTTAGCCGTCGCGCCGCGAAGACAGACGGCATGCTGGCGTAGCCCCCGACGGAGACGACCACGGCGGGTCGGTCCTGCCGAAACTTTTTGATCGCCTGCCAGGTTGCCGTGATCATCTTCGGGATGAACGCGATGTTTCGACGAGTCAAGCTGCGTTGGAAGCCGACGACATCGTAGAAAACAGCCGGGAACGGCGTGCTCGCCAGCAGCCGAGTCTCCATCCCTCTTTTGCATCCGGCATACAGGATTTCGTCAGCTCTGCGGCCACGATCGACGAGCGCTTCAGCGACAGCGAGAGCGGGCAGCACGTGACCGGCAGTCCCTCCGCCGGTGACAACGGCGAACGGTCCCATGTCAGGATCGGGTCGCTCGTCGAGCGACGCTCAGCAGCAGTCCGGCAGCGAACATACTGACGAACAGCGAACTGCCGCCGGCCGAAAAGAACGGCAGGGTGAGGCCGGTCACTGGCATCACGCCAGTGACGCCGCCGAGATTGATGATCGCCTGAACTCCGAACCAAGCCGAGATACCGCCAGCCAGGAGCATGCCGAATCGGTCGGGAGCTGCGAGGGCAGCTTGAATGCCGAAAGCCACGAGAACAATAAAGCCACCGATGACTGCAGCGGTACCGATCATTCCGAGTTCGTCAGCAATGATCGAGAAGATGAAGTCACTGTGGGCGTACGGGAGGTAGCCGAGCTTGGTCCGGCTGCCACCGATGCCAGAGCCAGTAAGGCCACCGTTGGCGATACTGACCAGCCCTTGGTACACCTGGTACGACTCGAATTCCTTGTGCCCTTCGATGTCCATGAAGGCGGTGAAACGGCTAAGTCGACGGGAGTCCGACACGACGAACCCGATCGCTGCAATGACGGCTGTCAGCGTGAGGCCAGCAAGCGGCTTCATTGGCACTCCCGCGATCCAGGCGACGCTCAACACGATCACGCCGAGCACGATGGCGGATCCGAGGTCGCCTTGGGCAAGGCTCATCAGCGCTGCTGCTGCAGCGAGTGCAGCAACGGGATAGAGGGTCTTTCGGCGGTCGCCGAGCTCGTTGGCCCGGGCGGTGAGCAGGCTTGCTGCAGCGATGACGACAACCAGCTTGAGGAACTCGGACGGCTGCACTGAGAGGCCAGCGAACTGGATCCAGGAGCGTGCTCCGTTGACCGGCGTGCCGAGACCTGGGACGAACGGCGCTGCCATTGCCGCAGTACCGAGGACGAGTAGCGGAATGGTCAGCGGCTTCCAGATCGTGTAGGGAACCTGCGTCGCAAAGGCCATGCCGATGAGACCGACACCCGCCCACATCGCCTGCTTTGAAAACACTGCATAGGGCGAGTTGCCAATGTTGGCCTGCGTGACTGCTGATGCCGAGAGCACCATGACGAGGCCGAGAACAACGAACACGAGGACTACGCTGGCAATCACGTAGTAAGTTCCCGGTGGCGGGCCGAGTTTCTTCTTCTGGCCCGCAGCAGTGCGCATCGACAAAACGAACTTGGCGATTGGACCGAGGTCCTCGACCGGGTCGGCCACGACGCCAACCGGGCCGAGCGATCTCGGCCGCTCCCCTGCGACGCCGTGGGCACGAACGCCCATCAACTTGGTCGTCGCGGCGCGAGCGGCAGGCTTGGGAGCCGGGGCTGGCCGAGCCGCCGGCTTGCGATTCGGGTCCACCCGTCGAGGCCGACCCCTTGTTGGTGTGCTCCGGGCGGCTGGTGCGTCGGCCGTGCGCCGGCCGAGCGTGGCGCGACGACGGTCAGCGACAGTGAGTGTAGATGTCATGCGGAGACTCCCTGTATTTGCTGTTCGGCGAGTTGAGTGAAGAGCGTGCGGAAGGCCTCGCCGCGCACTTCGAAATTGGTGAACTGATCAAGGCTGGCGCACCCCGGTGACAGCAAAACGATGTCGCCCGGGCTTGCCCAGATGGCAGCCCTTTCGACGGCACGCTCGAGCGTGCCAACCGACTCGACTCTGGCGACACTGGCAAAAACGTTGGCGATCGTAGGTGCCGTTGTGCCGATCGCCAGCACGCCGGTGCAGCGCCATGCTTCGTCCGCCATCGACGACAGATCAACACCCTTGTCCGCGCCTCCAGCGATGAGGACGATGTTTTCGAACGAGCGGATTGCTGCCGACGCCGCGTGCGGCGTGGTCGCCTTCGAATCATTGAACCAGTCGGCGCCATTGTGGCTACCGAGCCGCTCGAGACGATGCGCTGGACCGACGAAGGTCCCGAGCGCTCGCTCGATCGCTTCGACATCTGCGAGGCCGGTTTCAAGTACGAGCGCCGACGCTGCCAGTGCGTTGGTGATGTCGTGCGGCAGTGTCCGGCGCAATGACGTGATCGGAGCGATCGTTCCCGACGGCCCAATGAGGAAGCCGGCTTCGGACCGGTACTCGCCTGCCGTCAACCCAAAGCTCAAGGTGCGGCCCGGCGCTGTAGCGAGGTGCCCCATGACGGCAGCGTCGTTCGCAAGGCCGATGACAACGTCGTCGGGCCGCTGGTTCGCGAAGACCTGCGCCTTGGCTGTCTCATAAGACGCCATCGACGTGTGCCAGTTGAGATGGTCAGGTTGCACGTTCAGCCATGCGGCGGCGTTTGCGCGGAACGTCGGCGTAAATGCGAGGCGGAAGCTCGAGCACTCGACCACGAATGCGTCGTACATCTCGGTGCCATCATCGTTGCGTGCGTCGATGGCATCGACAAGCGGAGTGTCGGTGTTGCCGGCGTCGACCGAGCGCACGCCTGCCGCTTCGAGCATTGCGACGGTGAGCTTGGTGGTCGAGGTCTTGCCATCGGTCCCAGTGACAGCGAGCATCGGGCGCGGACCGTTGGGGCGTGCTTGTTCCCACCGGTAGGCCAGCTCAATTTCCGAAACGACGTCGAGCCCGAGGTGCTGCGCCGCCACGATGATCGGGTGGTGTTCAGCGACACCAGGTGCCGGACACAGCATGGTGCACCCGTCGAGCAATTTCTCGACAGTGGTCTGTGCGGCGTCGACCAGTTCGACACCGAGTTCAGACGCCAGAGCGCGCCGGACATCGGTGATCGTGTCATCGGCAACCTTGACTGCAACGCCGTGTCGCAGGAGTGCGCGAACGGTCGACTCACCGGCGACAGCGAGGCCGTAGACCAGTGCAGTCACAAGCCGCCCGCCACCTTGGTGAAGTCAGCAATAAAGATGGCGACAGCAGTGGCGATCGAGATGCCGGAAATCAACCAGAAGCGGATGATGACGGTGGTCTCAGGCCAGCCCAGTAGTTCGAAGTGGTGATGAATTGGCGACATGCGGAACAGGCGCTTGGTCCGTCCCGAGGCCTTGAAGACACCCATCTGGACGGCAACCGAACCCGCCTCCATCACGTTGATGCCGCAGATCAAAATGATCAAGAGATGAGTGTTTGTCGTCAGGGCGAGGAACGCGAGTGCAGAACCGACAGCGAGGGCACCGACGTCGCCCATGAAGATCTTGGCCGGGGCGGCATTCCACCAGAGGAACCCGAGGCAGCCGCCGGCAAAAGCCGCTGCGAAGACACCCATATCAAGTGGGTTGACGGCGAGGTCGTAGACGTCAGGGTTACGGAACAGCCAGTAGCCGATCAGGGCGAATGCGCCGAAGCCCATCAGTGCTGAGCCTGCAGCAAGCCCGTCGAGACCATCGGTGACGTTGACGGCGTTCGTCGTGGCCCAGATAATAATTCCTGCCCACAGCACCCAAACGACCGTGGGAACTTCGATGCCGATTTCCGGTCGTGTCAACGAAATCGTCTCGGAGATACCCGTGCCAACGACCAGAACCCAGGCCATCACAAAGCTCATCAGCATCGTGATGTAGTTCTTTTGCTTCCAGAAAATGCCACGGTTATGGCCTTTCCGAACCTTGATGTAGTCGTCGAGGAAACCCATCGTTGCAAGGAGTAACACGCCGACCCACACGATCATGGTCTGGTTGGAGAAGGCGAGGTCGCGGACGTGGGCTGCGACCCATCCAATGAACGCTGCACCAACGATGGCGATGCCACCCATTGTCGGGGTGCCCTGCTTGTGTTGGTGCTCAGGGCCGCGGTCTTCCTTGCCGAGAATCGGCTGACCCTGGCCGCGGGTCCGAAAGAAGACGATGAGGTAACGGGTACCGAAAAGCGACACCAACGTCGAGACCGCCGTGGCAATCATGAGAGCGATCATCGAGAACTACTTTCCATGAACGACTGAGCGACTGCTCTGTCGTCGAACTCGACAACAGAGTCGCCGAGATCTTGTGTTTTTTCGTGGCCCTTGCCTGCAATGACGACGATGTCGCCGCTCTGGGCCACGTCCAAGGCCTCGCCGATGGCTTGGCGTCGGTCGGGGTTCAACGTAACTCGATCACGGTAGTTGCTCGACACGCCGGCCACGACGTCACCAATGATCTGCATCGGGGCCTCGGACCTTGGGTTGTCTGAGGTCACGATCACCCGATCCGCGCCTGCGGCAGCAGCAGCGCCCATCCCGGCACGTTTGCCCTGATCACGGTCGCCACCGCAGCCGAACACGACGATGACGGATGCTGATTCGTCGACCACGGCGCGCGCCGCAGCGATCACTTCAGTCAGCCCGTCCGGCGTGTGGGCGTAGTCAACAATGACGGAAAAACCGCCGTCGACGCCTGTCGGCCAGGTGACTGTCTCGAATCGCCCCGGGATGGCATCGAGCCGCCCCAGTCCACTGATGACGTCATCGATCGGGACTCCGAGTTCGGTTGCCGTGACAACGGCGGCAAGCGAGTTGGAGACGTTGAAGGCTCCGCCTATCGCGACGTGGATCCGGTGTCCGTTCCACTCGTAGCTGAGCGACGTTGCGGTGACTTCCACGTCGACCAGTTCAGAAACCGAATAGGCAACGACGCGCATCGATGGCCCATCGTTGCCAGCGATCACATCGGTCAGCAGCTGGCCATGTGTGTCGTCGATGTTGATCACTGCGAGCGGCGCAAAGCGAACGTCGAACAACGATGCTTTGGCTCGGAAATATTCCTCAGGCGTTCCGTGGAGGTCGAGATGGTCGTGTCCGAAGTTGGTGAAGACAACGGCGTCGAAGTGCGTTCCGTCGACGCGATGCAGCGCCAGTGCATGGGAAGACACTTCGAGCACCGCTGTAGAACAGTCATCAGCCACGAACTCGGCGAGACGCTGCTGAAGTTCGGGTGCCTCAGGAGTCGTGCGGGGGCCGTTCAGCGTGCCGATCACGCCGACTCGTTGGCCGTGTGCGACCAAGATCGATTCGATCATCAGGCTCGTCGTCGTTTTACCGTTGGTCCCGGTGATACCGACGGTCGTCATGCGGCGACTCGGGTCATCCATGAGCGTTGCCGCGATCGGCCCGAGTCGGAGCCGAGTGTCGTCGACGATCAGTTGTGTTACCCCGCCAACCGTGGCCCCGTCGAGCCGGTGGTCGACGAGCAGCGCTGATGCGCCTGCCTCAACCGCCGCTTCAGCGAAGTCGTGTCCGTCGACGCGTCCACCGCGCAGACAAGCGAAGAGCGTTCCGCTGTCGACTGCACGAGAGTCGTGCGTGACGGTCGAGATCTGCGTCGCGGCGTCGCCATGGACCTGCGCGGCTGCTCCACCAAACATGTTGACGAGTGTCGCGGCCAGCGAGCCGACAGTGTTCGGGTCTGTCACTCGGGACATCCCGCGCTGCCAGGTGCTGGCTGAATATTCCGCTCATGCAGCAGTGTCGGCACGAGGGCTGCAAAGACCGGCGCAGCGGCGGTGCCACCAAAGCGGTCGCTTGTGCCTGCCGGCGGTTCGTCCACCGAAACAAGAATGGTGATCTGTGGGTCGTCCGCTGGGAAGAACCCAACGAAGCTCGCGTAGTAGATCCGGTCGCCCTCTTCGTTGTAGTACGTGCCGTTGTCGGCAGCCTTGAACGCTGTACCGGTCTTGCCGGCAACAGACAGGTGGTCGACTTGGGCCATCTTGGCGGTACCTTCGCAGACCACTCGCTGCATCATTGCTGTGGTCTCTGCAGCCGCCCGTTCAGACACGACGCGGTGCGTTGCGGCTGCGGGCATCGGCGTCTGCTGACCTTCCGGGCCGACGGTCGCCTTCACAAGTTTCGGTGCGACATAGACGCCGCCGTTGGCAATGACGTTGATCGCAGAGACGAGCTGGAGTGAGGTGCTCGACATGCCCTGGCCGTACGCAACCGTCACTCGTTCAGAACCCCACAGATCGTCAACGTCCTTGAGGAGGCCGGGCGACTCGCCGGGAAAGTCGAGTGCCGTTTTGGAACCGAGACCAAAGGCGGTCATGTAGTCGTAATGCTCGTACCGGCCAAGTTCCTGCTGCACCATGATGGTGCCGATGTTCGACGACTCGGTGAGAATGTCGGAGACGGTCAGGAGCAGGTCGGGGTGCTCGTGGGAGTCTTTGAGAAGGTCGTCGGCGTACTGCTTACGCCATGGCACGGTAAATTCCGTTTCCGGAGTGACAGCGCCGGCGTCGAGTGCGCCGGCAATCGTGATGACCTTGGCCACCGAGCCCGGCTCGTAGGCATCAACGGCGGCGAAGTTGCCATTCGTCACGCCGTACTCGCCGGTTTGGTCGTCCCTGCGGACCGAAGCCATACCGAGGATCTCGCCAGACTTCGTTTCGAGGGCAATGACGGTGCCGCCCTTGGCCCCAATGCGTTCGAGCTGTTCGAGGAGTACCTGCTCGGTAGCAAACTGGATTGAACGATCGATGGTCAACACGAGGTCATTGCCGGCGACTGGCGCCTGCGTGATCGATTCAGAACCAGCGATTGTCTGCTGCTTCGGATCGACTTCACGGGTCATCGATCCACCTGTGCCAGTCATCACGTCGTTGTACTGCTTTTCGAGACCGGCAATCCCATCACCGTCGATGTTGGTTCGGCCGAGCACGCTGCGCCCGGTGTCGCCACCTGGCATCTCCCGGCGTGATTCATCGTCGACGTTGACGCCGGCGTGGCCAAGTGCGCGAATGAAGTCACCCACGTTGGCATCAACCTGTCGCGCGACGTAGACGAAGCCGCGATCCTTGCTCTCGACTTCGCTGAGCAGCAATGCGAGCTGCTCATCGCTGAGATCGAGCAGCGTGTCGAGTTCCTGAATAACGACGGCTCCGTTGACGAGTAATTTCGGGTTGATCGAAATAGATGCCGCTGGCACCGACATCGCCAGTTCGTTGCCGTGCCTGTCGAACATCGTGCCACGCTGTGCCGAAAGCGAATATGAGCGAGTCCATTGGTCGGCGCCAGCAGATTGCAGTGAGTCTGCTTCTTTGGTTTGGAGGTAGGCGACGCGCCCGACGATGGCGAGCAGCACCACGGCGATAGCGACGAGGGTGATCCGCAGACGGCGCAGAGGCGAGGCAACTCCGCGCTGCCTTGCTCGTTTCTCGGGCGACGGGGCCGAGACCTTGGGGCGGTTCGCTTCGACGGCACGCGCTGCCGAACGCTTGTTGGACGGGGCCGCCCTGCGCTTCGCCGGAGCGACATGCGAACGGCCAGCACCGCGGATCGACGTCGCAGTACCGCGCACAGGAGCCTGCGACGAGGTTCGGCGCTGCGGTTCAGCGCGGCGCGCCTTTGTCGAGCTTGCTGTTCGACTCGAACTCTTGCTGGGCGTCGAACGCTGGGCGGTGGTGCGTGCGGAACGACTCGTCGCGCGCTCTTGCGGAGCCCCGACGTCATTGCGGCCAGGCTTCCGGCCGGGCGTGCGCGGTGAGTGCGAGCGAGTTGCCATGGTGGTCTCCTAGGGCTGGCCCGCTGAGACGCGCTTGACGTCACTGAACTGTTCGAGTGGGTCGGTGTCGATGATGACCTGCCGTGAGGAGGTGTCAATCACGCCGGCTGCTGCGAGCTGGCGTGCGGTTGCCCACTTGTCGAGTTCGACGAACTTGCCGGCGTCGCCGCGGACCATGCCGAGATCTCCCGCGGCGCGAGCAAGCCGCACCGGCGAGCGCAGTTCGGCGCGTCGGTAGCGGAGTTCGTCGAAGCGTTCGCGTTCGTCATTGACGGATCGCTCGAGCTGGCCAATTCTTAATTGGCGTTCGGCGAGCTGCGTATGGAACACCGCAGCACCGAGCATGCCAGCGAGGACGACCAAGAGGGCGAAGGCTCCAAGTACAGCAGGCCAGCGACGACGACGGCTCGCGGCCAGCGTCAGGGCCGGCTTTTTCGACTGTGCGGCACCGGCGGAATTGCGGGTGACTGCCGATTGCTTGCGGAGAGGAGCAGCCATCAGTGATCAAGCCCGCTCGGTGCGTCGGAACCAACGGGAAGGCCGTCCGATTTGCGGACGGCCTCAATGCGCTCGACGACGCGAAGGCGAGCCGATGCTGCTCGACGGTTTGCCGAGCGCTCTTCGTCGGTTGCTCGCTTCGGTACACCGCGCACGAGGCGGACAGTCTGAATTGCCCCGCAAACACACGGCAGATCATGCGGGCAGTCGCAGGCACCGGCAGCAAAGGCGAACCGTTCCTTCACGATGCGGTCTTCGCCAGAGTGGTACGACAGCACCACGATACGGCCCCCAGGCATTGTGTGTTCGACGGCCTGATCGAGTGCATCGGGGAGCACATCGAGTTCGCCGTTGACTTCGATCCGGATCGCTTGAAAAGTGCGTTTCGCGGGATGGCCACCGGTGCGTCGGGCCGGCGCCGGGATCGAGCTCGTGACAATTTCGGCCAATTCGGAAGTTGTGGTGATCGGGCGTGCCGCAACGATCGCTCGCGAGATTCGCTTGAAGAATCGCTCGTCGCCGTACTTCTTGATGACGGTGCCGAGTTCGTATTCGCCGTACCCGTTGACAACGTCTGACGCCGACCACTGCTGGTCGCCGTTCATTCGCATGTCGAGTGGACCGTCGTGTCGGTACGAGAAGCCGCGATCGCCGCGGTCGAGCTGCGGCGACGACACGCCGAGGTCGAACAGCGCTCCACTGATCTCAGTGATGTCGTGGTCGGCGAGAGCCTCGGAAAATTCATTGAACCGGCGGTGGCTTGTGCGGAGGCGGTCGTGCTGCGAATCGAGTCGAGCCATCGCTGCGGTGAGTGCATCGGCGTCCTGGTCGATGCCAAGAATGTCGAGGTGCGGATGGGCGTTGAGGATGGCTTCGGCGTGGCCGCCGCCCCCGAGCGTCGCGTCGACGAGCGTGCCTGCCGGGACGTCGACAAAGAGCTTCGTGATCTCAGCGAGCATCACCGGCCGATGGTTGAAGGCTTCGGCTGCACTCATTGCTCTGCTCCGGTGGCGATCGTGTCGCCGGTCAGTTGGTCTGTGCCGTTGGTGCAATGCACGTCGTAGGCGGCGGGTTCCCAGATTTCAATGTGGTCGAGGTCGCCGAGGACAATGACTGCCGACTGCGGCGCAATACCCGCATAGCTGCGCAATTCTTGCGAGATCGTCACACGACCCTGCTTGTCGATCGACGCTTCGCTCGCCGATGCGGCGAATGCACGCTGGCGGTCACGGCTGGCCTCGCCACGCTTCACGCGCGCGATCAGGTCAGTGGCCTCGTCGTTGAAGGCATCGACGCTGCGGATACTGACGCAGCCATCTTCGCCGGAGAACAAGTAGCAGAGATCGCCAAGCGGATGCCGAAAGGTCGGTGGCAGTGCCACCCGTCCCCGCTCGTCGAGCTGTCGCTCGTGCATCCCGACAAACACCGGCTGCGTCTCGTTCCTGCTGCTCTCCCCCGGAATGGGCCTGTTCACGCTGGAGAACGAGGGAGATTTCCCCAGCAATCCCCATTATTACCCCATTCACCCCCTCAGTCAACCATCTCTCCCCATTTAGCGCCTTTTCATGGGCGAGCCTGTGTCACACTGTGCGCTCAAACCGCAGCCGAGTGACCCCAGCAAACAACGCCCGGACAGCACAGCAACTGACAGCGACGTCGGACGAAGTCCTGCTTGGAGCGCTCAAGAAGAACAGAGGTGTTGCAAGATGTCGTCCGAAATCTGCGTCGACAGCGTCGCTATCGGCGAGAGCGCCGCCGGGTCAATGCCGTCGAGCGCTGGAAACAGACCGAACAGAGCGGCCGAATCGACCTTGTGATACCAGCAACACTGCAGGCGCAGGGCGGCCCGAGTGCGGCGCTGACTGATGCCGAGGAGCTTTCGACCATCGAGGAGCACTTCACCCGGACCAATGCCATCGAAGCAAACCAAGGCCGACCATTCTGTGCGAACCATCGAGTTGTCGTTCACGGTCAGCACTTGGGCCACGCCAGCCGCATGGCAGGCTGCAGCAAACCGCTCGCCCAACCACACCATCGGTGCGTGGACATCTTGTGCCCAGCCAGGAGCACCGCGGGGAATAATCACGTCGAACCAGGTGACCTCGCAAGGAGTGAGGAGAACCGCGCCGCCGCCGCTCCGTCGCCGCACGATGTCGATACCGCGCCGTGCGCATTCGTCAACGTCGATTATTGATCGGTCACGCTGAGTCGAGCCGAGCACGAGTGCCGGGCCAGCGACATGGTTCACCCAGATTTGGACAGTCGGATCGTCGGGAATAGCGCGGGCGTGAAAGCGAGCTGCCGACTCGCGGAAGTCGAGCCGCTCGAACATGGATTGAGTATGCCGCTCAGGAAGCAACCGACAGGTACGGCCGCCAAGTGTCGGGCATCGAGCTCACCGACACGACGATCCAAGACGTCGAGCGGGGTACTCGACACGGTCGAACGAGTTCCATTCCCGCCTCCTCAGGCGTGCGATCACGTTTGGTGCGGTTGCACGGCGTGCACGCCGCCGCGACGTTCTCCCAGGTGTGCGGGCCGCCTCTGGAACGAGGAAAGACATGGTCGATCGAGTCGGCGTGGCCACCGCAGTATTGGCAACGGTGTTCATCCCGGACGAAAATTCCGCGGCGCGACATCGACGAGCGCCTGACATAGGGCACCTTCACCATGTAGCGCAGGCGGATGACTGACGGCTGAGCGATGTTGAGCGACTCGGAGCGCAGGACAATGCCATCATCTTCGAGCATCTCGGCCTTTTGAGCAAGCACAAGGCACGTGGCGCGCCGTGACGACACGACAGACAGCGGCTCATAACTGGCATTGAGAACGAGAGCGCTGTGCATCGGCGGAACCTAACGAAGGAGCCCGTCGTGGAATGCAGGATTTGCTCGCCGCATCAGCGCCGGGGCGTTCATTGCGGCCGATCCCATTGACGACACCATTGCAGGTATTTCACCACATCACCTGGCTCAGGTCGATGTGTGGCATCGCCGTACTGGGTGATCAGTCGGAATTCGAGGTACTCCCCCGACGGCACCGGCAGAAAGGGCTTACGTTTCCACCAGCCAGGGGGCGCGGTTCGCTGCGCCTGACGAAGCGCTGTCAGCCAGAGTTCCGGGTGCCGGATGACCGACAGCGCAGCGCGGATCACTTCGTCGGGGCTGGCGGCCTGGGCTCTTTGGGGAGCCCCAAGATCATCTCGCCGATGATGTTTCGCTGGATCTGCGACGATCCGGCGTAGATCGTGCCGGCGCGAGCGTTGAGGAACGTGCCGATCCACGACGACGGGTCATTGAGCGCACCGGAGTCGTCGGAGCCGAACGAGGATGGCGGCTTGCGGCCTTCCCAATGCAGGGCGTCGGCGCCCAAAATATCCATGGCCAGTTCGGTAACAACCTTGTGGTACTCGCTCCACTGGAGCTTGCCGATTGCGGCGTCGGGGCCAGGGTGGTGGCCAGCAAGGAACTGCGTGAGCACGCGCTGGCCGAGGAAGCCCATGATCTGGACCTTCGAGTAGCACCATGCGAGCTTTTGACGAATGACCGGATCGTCGGCGACGCCACGATCTTGGGCCATCTTGAGCAGGCGGGCGAACTCACCCTTGAAGCGGATCGGGCCGGTTGCTGCTGCTTCGCCACGTTCGTAGCCGAGCAGGGACATCGCCACTGCCCAACCGTTGTTGACGCCACCGATCACGTTGTCCTTCGGAACACGTGCGTCGGTGTAGAAGACCTCGTTGAACTCGCTATCGCCCGAGATCATTTTGATCGGGCGGACTTCGATACCTGGCTGGTCCATCGGCACGAGCAGGAACGAGATGCCCTTATGCTTCGGCGAATCGGGGTCGGTCCGGGCGAGCGTGAAAATGTGGTCAGCGAGATGACCGGCGGAGGTCCAGATTTTCTGGCCGTTGAGGATCCACTCGTCTCCATCGAGTTCGGCACGAAGGCCGACATTGCCGAGGTCAGAACCGGCGTCCGGCTCGGAGTAGCCCTGACACCAGGTGTCGTCGCCCTTCAGGAGCCGCGGAAGATAGTGCGCCTTCTGTTCGTCGGTACCCCACACGAGGATGGTGTTGCCGAGCATTTGAATGCTGAATGCGTCGTTCGGGCCGCCGGTCGGCACACCTGCCTTCGCGAATTCTTCGGCCAGGATGACCTGTTCTGTCGAAGACAGACCGGCGCCGCCGAACTCCTTCGGCCAGCCCGGCGCCAGATAGTTCGCCTCGTACAGAGTGTTGCGCCATTCACCGACGAATATTTCCAGCGTCTCACCTTCGAGCCGGCCAATGCCCTCCCAGTTGGAAGGAAGCTTCTCGGCGAGGAAGGCCTGGACTTTTTCTCGGTAAGCCTCGGCGTCTGCGGTGTAAGTCGGGTCCATGAGGACATGTTAATCGGTGTCGGTTACCGAGCGGTAGCCGAGCGTCAACTACGTTCTGTAGTTCCGTTCTGCTGTTCCGTTCTGCTGTTCCGTCCAGCACTCGGGCCAGCACTCGGGCCAGCACTCGGGCCAGCACTCGGGCCAGCAATCGGCTCGTAACGGGCTCGCAACCGGGGCTGGGGTCAACGCTGCGCGAGCGAGGCGGCCGCCACCAGCGGCCAGATCCGTTCGTGCGGCTCAATGATCTGCAAGCCGTTCAGCGACTTCAGTCGAGACCGAACAGCGAGTTCACGGTGAAACGCTTCGAACATCGGATCGCCGAGCGCGTCGATCACGTTGCCCGAGACAAAGACCGTGCTGACGTCAAGAGTTGCGCACATTGAGGCCACGGCGCGAGCAAGCATGATCCCTGTGCGCTCCACCATTGGTTGGGTGGCACGGCCGAGCGGCCGATTGAACTCAGCTTGAAGCGCAGTCGAGGACACGTACGCCTCGAGGCATCCGAGGGCGCCACAGCGACATTGCTTGCCACCAGGTTCGACGTTGACATGGGCAATCGATGCCGCATTGCCGTGCGCACCGGACAGGCGGACCCCGTCGATCACGCAACCCGACTCGGCGGTGGTGTCGATCCGAACGCTGAGGTAGCTCGACACTCCTCGGGCTTCACCGATCCAGCGCTCGGCCTCGGTGGCTGCGCCGCCTGCCGAATCGAGTTCGACCTCGAGGCCAGTGAGGCGTTCGAGATGTTCACGTAGCGCGAAGTTGGTCCATGTCGGGACCAGCGGCGGCGAGACAGTTCCGGCACGGGTGTCGACCGGGCCAACGCAACTCACTCCGACAGCGCGTGGCCGAGGTAGCCCAGGCGGCGCCGCAGCAATAATCCGACGGATGAGCTGTTCGAGCGTGCGCCACACGTCGCGAGTCGGCGTCGTGACACGGTCGCGGAGCAACAGCTCACCCTTGGAATCAACCAGCCCTGCAGCAAGACGGCTCGGCTCGATCGCCACTGCCAGCACATGATCGATCGCACGGCCGCCCGACACCCTCTCGGTATCGCTCACGGCATCGGCATCGCTGTCGGTTCGGCCTGCGGGGAAACTCATCGATACCGAACGTAGCGCCGACTACTCACCGGCACCGTTTGCATCTACCCTTTCGCATGTGACGATCGACGTTGATGCAGACGGAACGCCAGCACACGAATCGAGCAGGGAGTTCAGTTCCGATACCGCCGAGCCGTCGCGTCAGATCTTCAATCAGCGTCCCAACGCGGCGCCGAATGCCCCGAGCCGCGGCTTCGCCGGTTTGTTCGATGCAATCGTCTCGAACATTGAGCAGGTCATCCACGGCAAGACTGAGGCCGTCGAGCTGGCCATCATGTGCATGCTCGCCGAGGGCCACCTGCTGATCGAGGACGTACCCGGTGTCGGTAAGACCAGCCTGGCAAAGGCCTTGTCGGCATCTGTCGAATGCACATGGAAGCGCGTGCAGTTCACACCCGACCTACTTCCGACCGATCTTGTCGGCGTGAGCGTCTACCAGCGTTCGACCGAGTCGTTCCGCTTTGAGCCCGGCCCCATGTTTGCCAACATCGTGCTCGCCGACGAGATCAACCGTGCGTCGCCCAAAACGCAGTCGGCACTCCTCGAAGCAATGGAGGAACGCCAGGTCACCGTCGATGGCAAGAGCCGTCCCCTCGCTCCCCCGTTCATGGTGATCGCCACGCAGAACCCAGTCGATCAAGAGGGCACCTATCGCCTTCCCGAGAGCCAGCTCGACCGCTTCCTGCTCCGCCTATCGGTCGGATATCCGGGTCGCGACGCCGAGATCCAAATGCTCAACGATCAAGGATCAGCCCACAAGCTCGGCACCCTGAGCCCTGTCGTGTCCGCCGCCGAGATCCTCGAGATGGTCGACGCTGTTCGCAGTGTGCATGTGGCCGGGGCACTGAAGTCTTACCTCGTCGACATTGCCGAGGCAAGCCGCCGCCACCCCGGTATCGAACTCGGTCTGTCTCCTCGGGCAACGCTCCAGCTCGCAGCGGCAACACGCGCACATGCCGCAGCGCGCGGCCGCAACTACGCAACGCCTGACGATGTGAAGGCTGTTGGCATCGCCACGCTGGCCCACCGCATCATGGTGCGCACCGACCGAGGCGCACACCTCTCACCCGAAGACGCTGTGCGGGAAGTATTCGAAACCGTCCCGGTACCGATTGCCCGCTGAGGCCCATCGTGGATCGATTCGAGCTCCCCGCCGCCAAACCAAGTCTGACAACGTTCGTTGCCGCGACGTGTTGACACGACAGGGAACGGGCAGCCTCGTGGCCGGCATGATCGCGCTGGTTGTCGGTCGCGTCTTCGGCGTGGTCGAGTTGTTCATCATCGGCGCGGCCTTCATTGCTGCCGTAGTGCTCGCGGTCGTGTTCGTACGTGTCCGCCGACCGAACGTCTCAGCCTCGCGCTGGGTTCATCCAACCGTGCTCGTTGCCGGCGACACTGGACGTGTCGACCTTCGGCTCGAACATCACGGCAGCGTCCGTTCAACTGGCTTCGAGCTTGCCGAGCGAGTCAGCCGGGCGAACGTGACTGATCACGTCGCCCGCCTCTCGATTGCTCCGTTGTCACCGGGCACACGCTCCTCTGCCGGTTACCAACTCCCGACCACAACCCGCGGCCTTGTCCGGCTCGGTCCGCTTGTTGTCGAAATTCGTGATCCGCTCGGCATCGCTCGTTCAACCAGGACGATTGCCGACATCGACACCGTCACGGTTGCACCGAAGACGTTTCTGCTCGACATGCCCGTGCTCGGGCAAGGCGCGCTCGGGCGACAGCTTGTGGTTCAGGCACGTCGCCTCGGTCCGGGTGAGTTCCACGGCCTGCGAACCTACGTCGATGGTGACGAGCCACGTTCGATCGACTGGAAGGCGTCGGCCCGATCAGAAGATCTGCTGGTGAAGGAATACACCGTCGAGGGCGTTCGGCGCTGCACCGTCGTTTTCGATGCCAACCCGTCGTCGTATCTCGAAAGCGCAGGATTCGAACGTGGTATCACCGCTGCCGCCAGCCTCGTACACAGCGCTGAACAAGCGGGCCTGACAACACGTTTCGTCACCGCCGGCGGCATCGACCTCCGGGGGCCCGAGACCGGTGCCAACACGTTACGCGTGCTGGCACGGATCGAACCCGACGGGTCAGAGCTCGGCCTGCTCGACCGAGATCCTGGGGAAGGGCTCGGCCTGATGATCCTCGTGACCGGTTCACACCGCAGCGGAGGATGGCGCGCGATCCAAGCCATCGTCGATCCCACGCTCGCCGTCATCGGGGTGACGACCGACGAACGATCCAAAGCAAACATCGGCGTGTCTTGTCGCACCGAGGACGAATTCGTCGACTCATGGCGAGCATTGAACGGTACGTCGTCAACGCGTGCCGTCGGAGCGCCTGGCGGAGTTCGCCGATGACCAACACCGCCGTCCGCTCACCCGGCTCGCTGCGAGATCGCCCCTCAACTTCGGGGTCGCAGCACTCGACAGGGCCGGGCCGACCCCCGCCTGCGCATGAGCCGCTGATCGACCCGCAGGTGTCCAGTGAGCTGATCGCCACGATCGCAATGGCGTTGTTCTCGATCGCTGTCGCCACCGGCTTCGCCCGGGTCTTTGGAGGCTGGCAGTTTCTTAACGGTTTCATCGCGATGGCAGTGATCGGGCATGGCCTCAGTTTCGTCCTTCGACGGTTGCGCGTGCCGGGCCTCCTCGCCGTGCCGTTCCTTACTGCTGCGATGGTCTGGCTGATCGCTTTCATTTACTACCGCGATTCGATGACCATGCTGCTGCCGAACGGCGACACCCTCGAGTTGTTCCAGCTTGAAATCAAGCGGGTCCGAGAAGAGTTCCCGACGGCGATAGCCCCGGTTATCTACAGCGGGGGCTGGGACGTCTTGGCTGCAACCGGCATGGCCCTGACCATCGTGTTGGGGGACACATTCGCGTTCCGTGCGTTCGCTCGTGCCGAGGCACTCGTCCCCGGAGGCGTGCTCTTCGTATTCGTCGCTGCGCTCGGCTCGAACCGCGAACGGGAGGCGTTAACTGCCGGGCTCATCGCTGCCGGTGTGGCTGCCACGGTGACGTTGCGTACCCACCATGCTCCAGATCGTCGCACCGTCATCGGCACGCGTCGTTCGCCGGCGCGAGTAATCGTTCCTGCCGCGATCGGCACAGCGCTTATCGTTGCGTTGGCTGCGTCATTTATCGGCCCGCGTCTGCCCGGTGCCGACGCCGCTCCCCTCTACGAGACCCGTGGTGGCAACAGTGGCAGCGTCACCAATGTCGTGAGCCCGCTCGTTGACATCCGCTCGCGACTCACCAACCGATCCGATTCCGAACTGTTCACCGTCAAGGCCGACTTTGAGTCGTACTGGCGGCTTTCGGCGCTCCCCCGCTTCGATGGCACCACCTGGGGCCTCCCTGAGCGCTCGCTCTCACGAGTCGACGGTGAGCTGTCTCCTGCCCGCGACGGTGCCACCGAGTTGCGCCAGGAGATCACCATCACATCGCTCGGCGCTCAGTTCGTCCCGGCCGCAGCCGACCCGCGCTCTGCATCGCCACAAGACGGGCTGCGTTTCAACGCCGACTCTTCGACGTTGCTGAAAACGGATGGCGACCTTGCCGCCGGCGACCAGTTCGAAATCGTGTCTGCGTCACCGCAGTTCCTTGTCGAGGACTTGCAGGCCGCCGCGTCGACGGACGCCGGCGATCCGATCTATCTCGAACTTCCGAACGGATTTCCTTCGTCGATTGGCGATATTGCACGTTCCGTAACCGCTGGCGCCACGACGCCGTACGAAACTGCGCTGACCTTGCAGAACTGGTTCCGCAGCGAGTTCGATTACAGCCTCGAGGTGCAGGCTGGCCACAGCAATACTGCAATCGAAGGCTTCCTCCGTGACCGCATCGGGTACTGCGAACAGTTCGCCGGTTCCTACGCCGCGATGCTCAGGACGCTCGGCGTCCCCGCCCGGGTGGCAGTTGGTTTTACCCAGGGCAACTTCGACGGCGACGCGTATTCGGTGCTCGGCAAGAACGCCCACGCCTGGCCCGAGGTCTGGTTCGACGGCCTTGGCTGGGTTCCCTTCGAGCCGACGCCAGGGCGCGGGTCACCTGGTGCAGAGAACTACACAAATGTCGCACCCCAGCAGGACTCGACCGGTATCGACCCGAACGGTGCCGAAGCAGACCCCGCACCGTCGGCCAACAACGACCAGGTAATCGCCCCGCCGACAACCAGTGCTCCGCTCGGCGACCCGGCAGTCCCAGCGGGCGTCGATCAGGCTCTGTCACCTGAAGAAACCGGCGGCCCACTCGCTGATCCGACTTCGACAGCAAGCGAAGACACAGCGTTGGTTCCATGGCGCCCGCTCATCGTTGTTGCGCTGATCGGGCTTCTCTTGGCACTTCCCGCGCTGATCCGCCGCTGGCGTCGACGGCGGCAGCCTGCCGATGCGGCTGCTGCCGTGGCCGGGCTCTGGCGCCAGTCGGTTGCCGATGTGGGTGAAGTTGGCTTGCGCCCGCGGGCATCGCTCACGCCATCCGAAACTGCTGCTGCCGCCGCTACTGCGTTTCCTGTGGTGGCACGGCCATTCGCATCGCTCGCTGCAGCAATGACCGAGGTGTCTTACGCCCCCGATGCTGGCGCAACGTTGGACGAGCACGGAGCACGCCTTCTGACCGAGTGCCGCCAGTGGAGCCGTCAGATCGAGCGTGCCGTTAACGATTCGATCTCGCCGATCGCAAAGTTTCGTCGGTACTTCACCCGGCTGGGCTGAACACGCACGACGGCTTCAGTAGAGCCTTGAACAGTCGTTCGCCGCAGGGCGCCGCGACGCTCCACGGGGCGCAGATGCGGACAGATCTTAGGATTCGTCGACGTCGTGGGGTTCGGGGCGGCGGACGTTGCCACTGAGCCATGCCGAAATCGGCAGCTGACCGAGCCGGTCGCGGCCAAGGACACGCAGTTCGGATTCAAGCATCGTTGCCATCACAAGCACGAGAACAAATCCGGCGAACGCAACGACGAAATTGACGGCGAGACCACCAATGGTAATTGCCAGCCCGACAACGAGACCCAGCCCGATGAGCGCGGAACGTCGCCGTGACAGGCGGTATCCCTTTTGCGCAAACGTGGGGTCTTGTTCCAGTTCTTCTTCGATCTGGCGAAGAATGCGCTGTTCATTTTCGGAGAGCGGCACCGAGTAATCATCGCACGCAAAGGTGCAAAGCTCAACGCGGTGAAGGAAATCGGTTGCGGAAATTTTCCACAAGCACCACGGAGACTGGCTGGGGCCACGATGGATTTGTCAACATCAGGCGACGATCACTCTTCATCGGGCCCCCATTGCTGTCCTCCACGCTGCACATTCCGCACCTTGCCACCCTTGACGGCACTGGCCGGTCCAATTGCGTTCGCCCCAAACCGATCTCGGATCACGTCTAATGCTGCGTCGGCCGCCCCGTGTACCGGGGCTCCGTCAGCCGCCTCGTCGAGCGTGAGTTGATGAAACACGGGGCCGAGGTTCGACCCTGACACTCCGACGAGCCGGACGCCCGGCGACGGGTCAAGCGTGTCCATGATTGGCCCCAACATCGCCACGATCACTTCGGCACTGTCGATCGCCTCAGAGCCGGTGGTCGATCTCGTGATCGTCGTAAACCCGTCGTCAAATCGGACTTTGAGGGTCAGTGTCCGAGCGCCCACACCGGCTTTGCGCAGCCGGCTGGCCACGGCGTCAGCAAGGCGCACGAGATGTGTCCGCATTTCCGAAGGTGCGTGTGTGTTGGATGCGAACGTCTCTTCGTGACCAATCGACTTCGCATCGCGATCGGGTTCGACCGGACGGTCGTCTGCGCCGACGGCCAAGGCAAGGAGATGCGTGGCCTGGTTCTGACCCAGTGCAGCACCGAGCGCACGCCGGTCGACCAAGTGCAGATCCGACACGATGGTGACGCCAAGGCGATGCAGCTTGTCGAGGGTCGCTGGCCCGACGCCCCACAGCCGTTGCACCTTGAGCGGGTCGAGGAATGCCTGCTCGGTACCCGGCTCGACGACTTTGACACCGAGGCCGGGTTCGATCCGGTCTGGCCGAACGATCGGCTTGGCCTCAACCGAAGCGAGCTTGGCCAAAAACTTGTTGGTCGCCACACCAATACAGCAACCCAGCTCGAGTTCGTCGCGGACAGCCTGCCGGATCTGGTCAGCGATCTCGGCACCAGTCCCGAAGAGTCGACGTGAGCCGGTCACATCGAGGAAGGCTTCGTCGAGCGACAGTGGTTCCACGAGCGGAGTGAACCGGTCGAAGATCTCGCGGACCTCGGCGCTGACCTTGCCGTACAACTCGTGGTCGCCCGGCAGAAAGACTGCATGCGGGCACCGCCGCTTGGCAATCGACGAGGGGAGTGCCGAATGCACACCGAACCGGCGGGCCTCGTACGACGCAGCAGCAACGACTCCCCGGTTTCCGGTTCCACCAACGACCACCGGTTGACCCATCAGTTCCGGACGCCGCCGCAGCTCGACCGACACGAAGAACGCGTCCATGTCGGCATGCAGAATCGTGCGAGTCTGCCCTCGAGTCATGCCGAAAGCTATACGCAAGCTGACTACAACGACGAGATCACCGTCCAGCCCGTGCCGAATCGTCATCGATCAGCACGAACCACGGATTTCTCCGAGACAGTCAGGCCTCGGCAACAAACGAAACGATGTCAACCCAAAACGACCGCCTGGTGGCATCGTTCGACCGAGCAGTGGACTCGGGCGGCGCTACCACCAGTGGTGGCCATCATGAGGATCTAACGGAGCGCCAACTCCAAACTCGGAGCGGACGTCACTGAGCAAAAGCGGCGCGAGCGCAAAATGATCGACAAGTGAAAAATCTTTCCGACATTGGCTCCCCCGACGCAGTTCCTGGCCAAGGAGCTGAGCGGCAGGTGGGTCGAGGAGAAGACCTGTTTCGCCGCTGCTGAGGTGCGGGGGAAGAGCGAAGCCAGCCTCGTGGGCAACCAACGAGGCCAGGAATGCCGCACGGTTAATGCGGTTGTTGCTCATTGCAAACTGGAAAGCACTGAGGGCAATTTCGGCCGCCGGCGTTGTCGACAATCCAGCAATCGTGTGAGTCATGTCGTGGGCAACGAAAAAATGGTTATTCAGAGAGAGGTCAATGCCAGGCAAACTCAGGCCAGAACGTTCGTAAAAGGAGAGGTAGGCGCGCCCCAGCGTGCCCGGACCGTATTCCGAGAAAGCGCCAAGTTTTTCTGCAAGTTGGGTCTCGGGGTGCAGAGCGTCGACCTTCGTCTCCGACAAACTCGGCTCAGACCGCTCGCGCATGTCGATGGCGAGGAAGCGTTTGTAGTCCTCCGCAGCGGCCTCCACCCCACTGCAAATGAGATCCCGGAAGATTTCGAGATCGTCACCATCGACCTCGAGAGCGTCCGCGTACTCCTGCACAGCAGCTACCTGGGCCAGTGACTGCGGGTGCCGACAGGTTTCAAGGGCAAGGTGAAGTTCGTGGAACATTGTCCGCGTGTTCACGTCAGTCAGGATGTTCGCGAGTTCGCGAGCACCCACATGCGGCACTGACTCCACATCAAGATCAGGTCGCTCCCACAGGTGACTGACGATGGCTTTGAGCACCAACAACTGCTCGGTTGTTGGCCCCCCATCGACGTCGATACCGCAGAGCAATCCGCCTGCCACACTGTCAACAAGCACCGGATCAAGCTGCAACATCCCATCACGATAGTTGCTGCGACCATCGGATTCTTCCCAGCCAGACCCGATCGAGCTGCAACCAGCATCGAGGCGATCAACTGCATGTTGAGCACTCTGTCTGGGTTTGTGCCGTTCTGATCTGTCTGTCAACCGGCAGGCCCCTCGTACCGTGAAAAATCTATATCGGCGGCTACGGCAACGTGCTCGTCGTCGACGATTGGGTGCAGTTCATCAACCCGACCCTCAACGCGTGCATGAAGCTTTGCGGCTGTCTCAGTAGCCTGCACCTCAATGGACGACAAATTTCGGCCCCTGTCGGCGCTTCCCACTGTTGGAGTGCGTATCGGCGCCTTCGTCGCCATCTGTCTCAGCGGCTTAGCCGGCGGGCTGATCGGGTACTCCTTGATCAGACTGCAGTGCGAAGGAGATTGCGGTGTGCCGCTCGGCATCGGCATTCTGATCGGCGCTGTCGTGACCGCAGGCGGCATGGCCATTGTGGCCGTGCTCGTCATGCGAGCCCTCGGGGAATGGCGCGAAGTCGAAGACCGCACCGGTGCCGGCCACGCACCCAACTGACATGACTGACACAACTCACTCTGGGGCAGACCTCCGCTTGCTTGCCGAGCGACTCGCCCGAACCGCCGGGGCTATGGCGCTCGCTGGCCGGCGCAGCCTGCCGGTTGGTCAACCACCTGCGCACGACACGAAGTCGAGCGCAACCGATCCCGTCACCGAGTTCGATCGCTCCGCCGAGCAGTACATCGTCGGTGAGTTGCGTCGGCTTCGGCCAGACGATGCAATCGTTGGCGAGGAAGGGGCAAACGATTCGGGCACATCGGGCATCGAATGGCACATCGATCCGATCGACGGCACCGCCAACTTTCTCTACGACCTTCCTGCGTGGTGCACGTCTGTGGCGGCGGTCGACGCGGACGGTTCGCTGGCAGGCGCGGTCTACGCACCAGTCACCGACGAGATGTTCTCTGCCGGCCGAGGCGGCGGCGCGACACGCAACGGCATCCAGATCAAGGCGAGTTCAGCCACCGACATCGCCCTGTCGATGGTCGGCACCGGGTTCAGCTATCTCCCTGAACACCGGCTGCCGCAGGCCCGCCGCATCCGTGAGCTCCTCCCCCAGGTCCGCGACATCCGCCGGTACGGCTCGGCCGCTATCGACCTTGCGTACGTCGCGTGCGGTCGTCTTGACGCCTACTTCGAAGAACACCTCAATTCGTGGGACATGGCAGCCGGCCTGTTGATCGCCACGGAAGCCGGCGCCATCACATCGGACCTCCACGGCGGAACGCCTGACGAGGGTGGCGTTCTCGCCGCTGCACCCGGCATCCACCAGTCGCTACTGGGCGCCATTCAAGACGCTTCGAGCTGACTGTCGATCTGCTTCTGACTGATTTTTTGTCTCTGTCTGCCACCATGCTCGTCACGCAGGGGTGATTTGAGGCATCATGGTGTGGTGGGAACACGCATCTTGGCCGTCGAAGACGACGAACGCATTCGATCGGCTGTCAAACTCGCGCTCGAAGACGAGGGCTGGACCGTTGACGAAGCTGAGAGCGGAGAAGAGGCGATCGAAAAATTCAATCGTTGCAAACCCGACGTCGTTCTGATCGACATCATGCTTCCGGGCATCGACGGATTCGAGTTGTGCCGCACCCTGCGCCGCACCAGCGACGTTCCTGTCGTCATGGTCACTGCACGCAACGACACACATGACGTGGTCGCAGGGCTCGAAGCCGGCGCCGACGACTACCTCACGAAACCCTTCGCTCCGAAGGAACTGTCAGCTCGCATCCGCGCACTCCTGCGTCGCATCCGCCCGAGCGCCCCCGGCCATGCCCGGCTCGTGTTCGGCGACCTCGAACTCATTCCCGACGAGGGAAAAGTGCTTCGCAGCGGCGAAGAAGTACACCTCACCAAAACTGAGTTCCGTCTGCTCTGTGAGCTCGCCGAGAGCCCTGGCAAAGTGCTCAGTCGTGAAGCGCTGCTCGACAAGGTGTGGGGCTACGACTACTTCGGTGATGGCCGCTTGGTCGACGTGCACATCCGGCGACTCCGCACAAAGATCGAGGCCGACCCCGCCAATCCACGCCACGTCGTGACCGTGCGCGGGCTCGGCTACCGGCTCCAAACGTGAGCGAAGGCGGCTGGTTCCGTCGCCTGCTCCATCGGTCCCGGCCTGCCGCGCTCGGCCTACGTCGACGCATCCTGCTCACGATCACCCTCGGCGCCATTGCGTTGTCGCTCTTTCTGGCTGTCACCACCTACGGGTTGACCCAGAACAGCCTCGTCCGCCAGGCCGAAGACGCCGCCGTCACGACCTCGCTACGAAATGCCCAAGGCGTGTTCCGTGATCTGCGGTCGAATCCGTCCACCGCTCAGCCCGCTGTGGAATCGCTGACCAACATCGGCGTCACCCGCTACCTCATTCGATATCAGGAAGAGTGGATTGGCGGTGTCACTCCGTACGTCGACGCAAACCTGCCTGAGCAGATCGTCGAGAGGGTGGTCGATCGTGGCATTCCGTCTCGCCAGATCGTCGACATCAACGGCGAACTGAACGTCCTTGTCGGCTGGGATGTTCCCGGCGTCGGTTCGTACTTCCAGTTCAGCAGCCTCGAAGAGCAGAAATCGACACTCGATAGTGTCCGGATCGCACTGTTCTTCGCATCGTTGATCTCGACGGGGCTTGGAGTCTTGCTGGGCATTTTCTCCGCGCGTCGCGCCGTTCGGCCGCTGTCGACCGCTGCCCAGGCCGCATCGGCAATTGCTGGCGGCCGGCTCGACACGCGTCTCGAAAGCACAGCCGACCCCGACCTCGGCGTGCTGACCGACTCCTTCAACGACATGGCTGAGGCCCTGCAGCTCCGTGTGGAACGCGATGCGCGGTTCGCCTCTGACGTCAGCCACGAGCTGCGATCCCCGTTGATGACACTCTCTGCGTCGGTTGAAGTGATGGAAGCTCGTCGTGACGACCTCCCCGAACGTGCCCAATCAGCGCTCGACCTGTTGTCGAGCGACGTTGTTCGGTTCCAAGGTCTGGTCGAAGACCTCCTCGAAATCTCCCGATTCGACGCTGGTGCGATCCGGCTCCACATGGAAGAGTTGCTCGTTGCCGAGTTTGTCCGTCAGGCGGTTGCTGTCAGTGCCGCGCCGAAGCTCCGCCTCGAAGTGTCGGAGCGCTCAGAGATGGCGCTTATTCGCGGTGACAAGCGCCGTCTTGCTCGCGTCGTGGCAAACCTCATTGACAACGCTCTTGCGTACGGGGGTGGCGAACCGCACATCGTGATCAGCGTCGTTGAGCCCGACGACGAACCAATGGCGCACATCACCATTGCAGTCATCGACGACGGTGCTGGCGTGCCCGTTGAGGAGCGTGACTTGATCTTCGAACGATTCGCCCGAGGCGGCGGCGCCGGCCGCCGGACAGGCAGCGAGGGCGCAGGTCTGGGTCTGTCGCTTGTCGACGAGCACCTCAAGATGCACGGCGGCCGGGTCTGGGTCGAAGACCGGCTTGACGGCCAGTCGGGTGCTCGATTCGTGATCGAACTAATGGCATCGGAGCTGACCGACTGATGAGTACTCGACGCATTTTTTCAGCCCTTCTGGCTGGCGTACTCGCGGCGAGTTGCGCAATTTCTCAAGACGCCGCGCCGGTCGATATCCCGCAGGACCGGCGCGGGCAGTTCGGAGCCGAACCGACCGGCGATGCGGCAGCTGGCAACAACCGCGTGTTTCTTGTGAACAGCGCAATCGATGGCCGGTTGCGTTCAGTCCTGCGAGCCGGGTCCAGCGACGCCGAAGGGATCTTTAGGTCGCTGTTCGCCGGGCCGAACGCGGCCGAAGCCGACAGCGGGCTCAGCACGTTCCTGCCTGAGGGTCTCGAGGTGAACAATGCACGCATTCGCGTTCGATCCCTCACCCTCGACGTTAATGACGTGTTCGACGAGCTGACGGCTGTGGCACTACGTACTGCTGTCGCCCAGATCGTTGCGACGGCGAGCGAAATCGACGGCATCGAGCAAGTCCGGATTCAGATCGACGGCGAGAACCAGGTGTGGCCGGTCGGCGACGGTGAGAACACTGGTCGACCGCTCACGGTCTATGACTACCCGGGCTTCATCGAGTCGTCGCAGCCCGCCTACCCCGCCATCCCGAGCGCCAACAACTAGCTGTTGGATCACGCGAAGAAGTGTTTGGCGACGCCCTCGTAGAGGTCCATGTCGACGGTGCGTGTCTTACCGACTGCAACGGTGAGGTCTTCCTGAACGATCTTTTCGCCGCGCAACACAGCCATCTTGCCCCACGCCCGCTCGTGAACCAGATCAATTGCTGCGACGCCGAAGCGAGTCGAAAGCACACGGTCGAAGGCAGTCGGCGTGCCGCCGCGTTGCACGTGGCCGAGCTGGACGACCCGGGTTTCGAAGCCTGTTCGCTCTCCAATGGCCAGAGCAATCTGGGTGGCAACCCCGCCGAGCACGACGTGTCCGAATCGGTCGAGGACCTTCTCTTCCATTTCAAGAGATCCGGGCACAGGCGAAGCCCCCTCGGCCACGACAACGATCGAGGCAAATCGGCCGCGGTCGTGACGTCGCGTCAACCGGTCGCAGAGCTCGTCGATGTCGAACGGAATCTCGGGGATGAGCACTGCCGTTGCTCCGCCAGCAATGCCAGCCGAGGTGGCAATCCAGCCGGTGTGTCGGCCCATGACTTCGACGACCATCACACGATCGTGACTCTCTGCAGTGGTGTGTAGCCGATCGATGGCATCAGTCGCGATCTGCACCGCCGTGTTAAACCCAAACGTCACGTCGGTTCCAAAAACGTCGTTGTCGATGGTCTTGGGAACACCAACGACCGGGATGCCATGTTCGGCGTGGAGCCGACAGGCAACACTCAGGCTGCCGTTGCCGCCAATCACGATCAACCCTTCAAGGCCGAGGTCGCTCATACTCCGCTTGACGCGTTCGACGCCGTCAACGGTGTCGAATGGGCTCCCTCGGCGTGTGCCGAGCACGGTGCCGCCACGAGGCAGCATGCCACGCATCGTTTCAACCGACAGCGCCATGGTGTGTCGATCCATCACACCGTCCCAGGCATCGATGAACCCGACGAGTTCATCGCCATAGTGACGTTCGCCCTTGCGGACCACAGCCCGGATCACCGCGTTGAGACCTGGGCAGTCGCCTCCCCCGGTCAAAATCCCCACACGCACAGCCCTTGATCGTACGCGACCGCGCTCTCCAGGGCACACCGTGTTCGGAAACGATCGAATCGGCGAGGCTCTTCCGGTTGCGGCTGGTAAGAATGCCTGATGGCTTGGGACAACACTCGAACGGTGCCGTGGAGACGGCTGACACGCGAGTGGGTGGTCTACGCCGCGATCATGTCGGTCGTCTTCCTGTTCGTCTTCAACGACGGGAACCCGGTCGGCGCAATCGCCGGGGTACTCGTCAGTGGCCCGATGTACCTCGGCCTCGGCTGGGTCTTGGCGAAAATTGGATACCAGCGTAAGACGATGAAGGAAATGCGTTCAGCGCAACCTTCGGCCGACGACGCTGGCAAGCAGGCCAAGCGCTCCAAGAAGGGCAACGAGGGTCCCGACGAGCCGGTCGGCCGTGTCGTTACGCCGAGCAGTCGCACGGCCGGCGGCGGCAACCGTCCGCAATCGAAGAAACCCCGCCGCCGCTGACTCCAGTCCGGCACTGGATCCTCCGACTACTCTGGCCCGTGTGACGAGTCAGTGTGTGATTGCCATCGATGCCGGAACAACCGGAGTACGGAGCCGGGCGGTGTTCACCGACAACTCCCTCACGGTTGCGTCATACCGTGAGTTCACTCAGCACTACCCGCAGCCGGGCTGGGTTGAACACGACGCCAACGAGATCTGGGCTGCCGTTGTCGAGACGCTCAACGAGGTCATCGACGAGGTCGGTCGGGATCGTGTTGCCGCTATCGGCATCGCCAATCAACGCGAAACTGCGCTTGCGTGGGATCGCACCACCGGCACCACCTTCGGCACCGCCATTGTCTGGCAAGACCGGCGTACCGCAAACCGCTGCGACGAACTGACGGCGCAAGGCCGGCTCGACATGGTTCGCGAACGAACCGGCCTTGTACTCGACCCCTACTTCTCGGGGACCAAGTTCGAATGGCTGCTCCAGAACCGCGACATCCCAGTCGACGACACGTTGGCCCTCGGCACGATCGATTCGTGGTTGATCTGGAACTTGACTGCCGGTGCCGTGTTCGCCACCGACGTCACCAATGCGAGCCGAACGATGCTCTGCGACATTCGGACTCGGACGTGGGACCCTGAACTGTGCGACATGCTGCACGTGCCCATGTCGGCACTTGCCGAGATCGTCCCGTCGAGCGGCCGAGTCGGCCTCACGTCAGCAGCGTGCGGCGTTCCGGGCGGCATCCCGGTGAGCGGCGTGGCTGGCGACCAGCAGGCCGCACTGTTCGGTCAGGCTTGCGTTGAGCCCGGCATGGCCAAAAACACCTATGGCACAGGTTCGTTCGTGCTCCTCAATGTCGGCGAGACCTGTCCCCCACCGACGGCTGGCATGCTGACCACCGTTGCGTGGACACTCGCCGACGGCACCACGCACTATGCACTTGAGGGCGCGATTTTTGTGACCGGCGCCGCAATCCAGTGGCTGCGCGACGGGTTGAACATCATCGATCATGCCGCCGAGGCGGGCCCGCTCGCCGAATCGGTCGACGACACTGGCGGGGTCTACTTCGTTCCTGCCCTCGCCGGCCTCGGATCACCTTGGTGGGATCCGTACGCGCGCGGCACCATCGTTGGCATCACGCGCGGCACTGGGCGCGCCGAGATCGTGCGAGCCACGGTCGAATCGATGGCGTACCAAACACGTGACGTGGTCGACGCCATGGTTGCAGCGAGCGGAATCGAGCTGAAAGAACTGCGCGTCGACGGCGGCGCCTCGATTATGGATCTGCTCTGTCAGATCCAGTCGAATCAGCTCGGCGTCGACGTCCTGCGGCCGGTCGACCAAGAGACCACTGCCTTGGGCGCCGCATTTCTTGCTGGCCTCGCCGAGGGCGTGTGGGTGACGCCAGACGAGGTGTTGGCGCAATGGTCACTCGATGCTCGATTCACGCCTGCCGATAATCGTGCAACCTGCGATGTATTGCACAGCCAATGGTTGCGCGCCGTCGAGCGCTCAAGGGGCTGGGAGAGCTAAAGCAGGGCGTCGGCGAGCCGACCAAGCAGGTTCACCCTGATCCGTTCGCGTTCATGAATTGGCCGGCCGTTGCGGCCGGCAACCACGTTCAGCCCAGTGCCAAGCAGGTGTGCCCAGACCAGGTCACTCGGGGCAGCGTCGTCAACCTCATCGAGGTGCTGGCTGCCAGCCAGGAACGCAATCAGCCAGGAAAGGTCTGGTGTCTCGCCGAGCTCCATGATCAGGCCATCGGCGCCCAATGCTGCGACCCAGTCGGCTTCGACAATGCGCATCAAGCCAGTGCACAGGACGTCGAGGCGATCTTCCTTCGGACACTCAGCCATCGCGGCACCAACGGCGAGGGCAGCCAGGTTGGGGTCAACTCGGTTGATTTCGACGGTGCGTATATTCTCGACCGACACCCCGTCGACCGCATCGATTTCCGCAGTCAGTAGTGAGACGAGACCTTCATCGGGCAGAGCGACGGTGAGTTCGTCGATGACGCGACCCGCTCCCTGTTCGAGGATTTCGATCGCCAGCACATCGCCACGTACCGCACCGATTCTGCTCGCGACCTGACCCAGGGCTCCTGGACGATCGGGCATCCAGACACGGACAACGACAACGGTGTTCACGGTCAGAATTTATCGGTCAAACTGACGCGCTTCGTGACGACTCGGTTGCCACTTCGTTTCGCGTCCCATTCCCCTCGAGACGGGTCGCTTAGGCCAGTTTTGGGAGACCGCGCTTGAGGTTGCGGATGGCCTGGTTGATGCGCATTTCGTTCTCGATGAGCGCGAACCTGGCAAATCCTTCGCCACCAGGGCCGAAACCGACACCGGGCGATAGGGCCACATCAGCTTCCCTGACGATGTGCGAGCAGAACTCGACCGAGCCCATCTCGGAATAGGCCTCAGGAATCGGAGCCCACACGAACATCGTACCACCCGGCTTGGGGACGTCCCAGCCGATGCGCTGCAGGCCGTCGATCAGCGTGTCACAGCGTGACTCGTAGACCTCACGGACCTGATCGGGAAATTCAGGGGCCTCGTTAATTGTCACGGTCGCAGCGATTTGGACCGGCTGGAACATGCCGTAGTCGAGGTAGCTCTTGAGCTTGACGAGTGCTTGGACGACGTCCTTGTTGCCGAGCAGGAAGGCACAGCGCCAACCTGACATCGAGAAGCTTTTCGTCATCGAGTACAGCTCGACGGCGCATTCCTTGGCGCCCTCAGCCTGCAAGATACTCGGTGGCTCGTGGCCATCGAAGCCCATGTCTGCGTACGCGTTGTCGTGGACAACAATCATCTCTTTCTCGCGACAGAAATCGACAACACGCTGCATGAATGGCAGGTCGACCGTTGCTCCCGTCGGGTTGTGCGGGAACGACATCACGAGCACACGAGGCTTGGGCCAGCCGACATCCCATGCGGTCTGCAGGCTGTCCATGAAGTCGTCGGCGAAGTTATCGCGCTGGCTCGGGTTGGCCAGGAACTTCATCGGTACCTGGCGGAGGTCGGCGCCCGCAAATAGTGGGCCGTACATGTGGATCGGATAGCTCGGGCTCGGCACGATCGCTGCGTCACCACGGTCGAGCAGCACCCACATCAGATGGGTGAACCCCTCCTTGGAGCCAATCGTGTTGGTAATTTCCAGCTCGGGGTCGAGATCGACGTCCCATTTGTTCTTGTAGTAGCCCGCAATCGCTTCGCGCAGCTTCGGGAGGCCGCGGCTCAGGGAGTACCTGTGGTTGCGTGGGTTCTGGGCCGCTTCGGCAAGTTTGGCGACGGCGATGTCGGGCGACGGGATGTCCGGGTTGCCGAAGCCGAGGTCGACGACGTCCGCACCTGCCTGCCGCGCCTCGATTTTCAGTCCATTGATGATGGAAAAGACGTATGGGGGCAGGTTTTCAATTCGGCGAAAGTCCACGCCGCCAACGTACTGACCATGGGAGTGAAACAGCGGTTCCGTTTCGGCCTCACTTCACTCACCTTGGCGCGCTTTCGAGTGCCTACAGCCGTTCGACACTCGAATTGAGGAATGGAAGTCACCTGCCAGGAGGCGGACACAGGAAACAACGGCCTAAAGGCTCGGAAGCAGTGCAGCGCCGACGGCACCGGCCAGCGGGCCCCAAGTAGCGAACTCGACGCGCGGCATGGGCCGCAAATGCGGCTGGTACAGCAGTTCGCCGTACCACTTGATGATTGGTTTCAAGTACAGATCGGCGCCTTCTGCGAGGCCACCGCCGAGTACAAACATCTCCGGGTCAAAGGCATTGGTGAGGTTCGACAGGCCAAGAGCGACCCAACGGCCGAAGTCGTCGATGACCGCCATGGCCTCAGGATCGCCCTCGCGCGCTGCGGCCTGCACGTGCTCGCCGCGAACGGCCTGTGGGTCGCCGCCGGCATGGCGGACCACTTCGCGGAGCCTGCGGCCGGTTGCTGCCTCGCGGGCCAGCATTGCCAAGCCGGAGCCTGAGGCATAACGCTCCCAGCAGCCGCGTCGCCCGCACGGGCAGCGCGGACCGTCGGGATGCACGACCATATGCCCAAACTCGCCCGCAAAGCCGTTCATGCCGCGTTGCAGTTGGCCGTTGGACACGAGGCCTCCACCGATGCCAGTCCCGAGGGTCACGAGGATCATGTTGGACGTGCCAGCAGCTGCACCGAGTTGCCATTCGGCAACTGTGGCGCAGGTGGCATCGTTGTCGACAACAATGTCGCCTTCGAGCCGTTTGGCAAGCAAACCGCAGACGTCGAAGTCGGCCACGCCGTCGAGGTTCGGGGCTGCCCGCAGCACACCGGCTCCCGTGACGAGGCCGGGTACTCCGACGCCAAGACTGCCGTCGTAGCCAAGATCGTTGGCCAGGTCGACCAAAACGTCGATCAGCGGTTCGAGGCTATTCGGCCCACGCGGGGTGGGTCGCTTATCTTCTGCGATGACCCTGCCGGACTCATCGAGAGCGACGCCAAGCGCCTTGGTGCCTCCGACGTCGATACCGATGCGGCGAGCCGGCATGGAACCGGCCACTGTCACGCCTCGGCTCGGACCTTGAGTTCGCGAACTGTGTTGAGAATGCGTACCTCGGCGCGCCGCTTCACGAATCCAGGCAGCGGAACGACGAGATCAATTGCGAGGTCGTACTGCACCTCGGTGCCGTTGGCCGACGGAGAAAACTTGAAGGCACCGTCGATCGAGCGCTGGATGTCACCCCGTAACAACTTCCATCCGAGTTCGCCTGGGGCCTTCGTGTAGTCGTACTGAAGCGTGTAATGCGTGCTGCGGCCAAGCGCTGACGCACGGAACTCGACTTCGGAGGGTCGACCTTGATCATCGGTGGCGTGCACGGTGACGTCTTTAATGTCGCGCGCCCACGTCGGATAGTTCTCGATATCGACAGCGATCTCCCAGACCCGCTCGGGCGGTGCCGCGATGGTGATGGTTTCGGTTGCTGTCTCAGCCATGTGCTTCATTCTGGTCGATAGAGATGGTCGAAGTATTGACATCTGCGTTGGAATCAACGGGTTCGTGTTCAGTTCGCGTTCTTGCTGCAACCGCTTCAGGGTCCATCCTCTTCCCGAATTCAGCGTGATAGGCAGCCCACAGGCCATTTAAGCCCATCCCAAACATGGGCACGAGGAGGCCAACAGCGAGTGATGAGCCGGGCGAACCGTCGGGCCCATCGATGCGCCAAACAGCGGTACCAAAGGCTGCAACAACCTGGATGCCCAGCATCAGGAGCATCGTTCGGCGAACTTCTTTGGGCGTCCCGGCACCAAGCAGCATGTAGAGCTGGGTGACTGAAACTTCTTCGTCGCGGCTGCGCTGCACGGCGTTCCAGAAGCCCCAGAGGAAGGCAAACACACCAACGGCAAAAAGTGCCATGGCGGTGCTGGCACCGACCCATTGGGCAGTCGTGGTGAAGACTGCTGCAGCAAACACTGAGGTCGCGACGAAGATCACCGTGCCAATGACATTGACGCGGACGATCAATTCGCCCTGCTGCTGGGACCCTCGTTCGGGGGTGCGGTCGACTTCGCCCATTGACACCTCTCCATTGTGCCAGCACCCTTGGACAGTTCCAGACCGCGACACCGTGATCGGCCGATAACAGCAGATCAATTGCCTCGATTGCGGGCTGCTCAGTCGTAGACGCCGAGCGTTTCGCCCAGGCGGCGCGCAAGCACGTCGTACGAGAATTCTTCGAGCACACGCGCCCGCGACCGTGTGGCCATCGATGCTCGCAGGTTGTCGTCATCGAGCAGTTGCGTCATGGCATCGGCAACCTGTTGCACATTCTCCGGTTCGCTGATTACGAGGCCAGTCTCGCCGTGAGCGACCGCTTCGGCTGCGCCGCCAGAGTCACCGGCGATCTGTGGGACTCCGCAAGAAGCGGCTTCAAGAAACACGATGCCGAAACCTTCCTGCTCGAGGCCACCCCAGCGGTTGCGGCAGAGCATGGTGAAGATGTCGCCGCAGCCGTACAGCGCGATCAGATCATCATTCGGGACACGGCCGAGAAACTTCACCGGTGCGTCGAGTTCTTCGGCGAGCCGCTTCAGTCGTTCTTCTTCTCGACCTCCCCCAGCAATTGCCAGCAGCAGGTTGGGGCGCTTGTGCTTCAGGCGCGCAACGGCTCGAATTGCTGTGTCGAAGCCTTTGCGCGGTACGAGGCGCGAGACACTGACGATCAGTTCGGCGTCGACGGGCAGGCCAAGCCGCTCACGGGCGCCAGAGCGTTCGGCGTCGTTGAGCGGCACGAACTTGGCGGGATCGACGCCGCACGGAACAATCGTTGTGGGCAACTCTCGGCCAGCAGCGCGGTCGGCTTCGGCTGCCGGGTAGCCGCCGCCGGCAATCAAGTGGCGGGCACGCCGAAGTGTGTAGGCGAGTGCCTGTTTGGAGCCGGGCAGGCGACCAGGAATCGTCACTTCGGCGCCGTGCAGCACCAAGTCGTAGGGGACCTTCAACGATGGGCCGACAAGGCCGAGCGGGACTGCAGGATCGAGTACGACGAAGTCGGCACCGAAGTCGTCGACGAGGTTGTTGATCTTTTTGACCATCCAGGGGTGCGGCAGCAGGAACGGTTCGCGGGTGCGTTCGATGCGGTACGGCTCGCCCGCATCGAATTCGGCGGTGCCTTCATAGGGGCTGGTCAACACGGCGAATTTGTCGCTCGGCAGGCGACGCCACCACTCCCAGAGCAGCGATTGGATACCACCGACCTTGGGTGGGTAATCGTTGGTAACGAGGAGGTGCTTCATGGCGTATCCGGCAGGGTGGCGGGCAGGGTGGCGGGCGGGATAACGGAAGAGCTGGCAGTCCGGCGTGATTCGATTCGGTCGGCTGCCCAGGCAGCGTGTTCGACCAGGATCGGGTTGGTGTGTTGACAGTAGCGCTCGACGGTTGCGGCGACGCGGCGGTCAGCTGGATCACCGACGTTGCCAACGACGATCAAAGCGTTCCGCCGGAGCACGTCGAAATCACGGTTGGCCACATACCACTGGCCATGGCGATCTTCGATCCACTCGTCTGTTTCGTCGAGCAGGTCGAGTGCGCTGACCCAGGCTTTGACATCTTCAGTGAGCGGTATCGAGTGACGCGGGCCGAGTCGGACCGAGATCGGGCAAACGTCTTGGCAATCGTCGCACCCGTAGATCCGGTCGCCGATGACTTCGCGGAACTCGAGTGGCACGCTGCCGGGTTTCTGCATGACCCAGCTGAGGCATCGGTTGCCATCGATCACACCGGGGGCAATGATCGCATCTGTCGGGCAGCCGGCAAAGCACTCGGTGCAGGTGCCACAACCATCGTTGGCGGTCCGATCATTCCACTCGTAGCTCGCTGCAGTGATGATCGAGCCGAGGACAAAGTAGCTCCCTGCGCCGGGGAGCAGCAGGTTGGCATTCTTGCCGTACCAACCGAGCCCCGCTCGATGGGCGACGGCACGGTCGACAATCGAGTTGTCGTCGGCAAATGCAACCGCCTTGTGCCCGGCTGCACGAATCAATTTTGCAGCGGAGCGGAGTCCTGCGCGGAGCGGGGCGTAGTGATCAACCCAGGCGTACCGCCCGACTCGAGCTTGCGGACCATGTTCGGGGCCGGGCTTTTCTGGGTCGGCGTCGGTGATGTACGGGCGGGCGGCGACGATGATCGAGTGGGCGTTGACGACGGCTTGGCCCGGGTCAGTCGATCGGTCGGGGTTCCGGTACGTGAATCCCATGTCGGCGTGGAGGCCAGCGGCTTTACGTTCGTGCAGAGCGCTGCGGGCCTCCGTGAGGATCTCGGCGGAACACACACCGACGTGGGTAATCCCCCACTGTGCGACGTGGGCGGTGATCGCCTCGATCGTCGGCAGTGGTTGAGGCATGCGCACCCCGTCAGCGTACGACGGCAGGCACCAGCTCGGCTCAGACCCGGCTCAGACCCGGACGGCAACTGGGGCGCCGTAGGAACGGAACTCGTCGAGCGGCACGAACTCAGGCGTCGCTCCGATCAAACCAACACGCTGCAGCATTTTGATCGCGACGTCTTCGGGGTCGGGAATCGCCGGCACGACAGTGAGTTGCACCGGCACGTAGTCGATTGGCCCGTCGTCATTCGCGAACAGGTGGGTGACGATGCAGTCGGTGCAGGCCGTCGTGCCGGCGCCGATGCAGGTTTTGCAATCGATGGAGAAGTCGTCGCTTTCGAACATGTACTGAACACTAGAGATGGGGTGTCACAGAGTTATTTGCAGACAGACCGCACCGCCGTCAGTAAGTATTCTCTTCATCCAGCCGCCGATCTGACGTAACGTGGACTGGTGGGATCGGATCGCTACAGCGTGCGCAGCCAAGGGGCACTGCGCGTTGCTGCGGCAGCGGTGGCCCTGCTCACACTCGTCGGATGCACGTCTGACCCCGAACTCGAACAGGCCACGGTGACACCCGCCAATGCCTACACCGCAATTGTCGAATGGGAAATTGAACGGAGCGAACCCGTGCTTGATGCCGCCGGCAACGTCGAGGCGCCGGTCATCTACCTTGCCGCCGGCGCTGGGGGAACGGTCGATGTGAGCGTGCAGGCCGATGTCGTCGCCAATATCGACGGCGCTGCGGTGATCCGTTTTACCGACGATGCCCGCGACGCCCGCGACGAAGAACTAGAGAATATTCCCGTCAAGGACAACGGGATCATGATCTTGATCGACGAGTTTGAACCCGATCAAGCGAAAGTCGAAGTCCGCATCATGCGCTATCAGTCAATCGATGACAACGGCACGTGGATTCTTCAAATGACCTCCACCATTGACGGCACTGCAGTCTCATCAGCAATCCTCGCCACCGAGTAACCGACCAGGCTGTTTCAACGGCTGATCTCTTTATGAGGCTCCGGCCTGGAGCTCACCGTCCAGCAAGCCACTCACTGCTTCCAGCGCACGTATCGCATCACCTGTTGAAACAGCCTGCTCGGGATCAATCGCTGCACGCCGTAACTCGTCGAGGAGAACACGGCGGTCCCGATCATCGTCCAGAAACGGTCCGTGCACCGTTTGGGCCAGGTCGGCTGCAGCAGATGCGTCGATAATGGCGGTGCGGTACTCCTCGGCCTCCCAAGCGTGGCGCGCCATCAGGATGCGTTGCCGAGCGCCTGCCAGCGCATCGACTGATGCTCCTTCAAACTTGCGGGCTTCGCGGATGGCCCGAACGAACACTGCGAGACCTGGCAGATAGATCGCTGTCAAGATCATCATGCTCACCTCGGGCGCAAGGGAGATCGGGGTGGCGACTGCCCCTCCGAAAACCCAAGCAAGCTGAAACCTCGTCTCGTATCGCGCACCCGCACGTCCGAGCAGCGCCTCGGGCGCCCTCCGCTGCAACAGACTGTCGAATGCATTGCGGCCGAGCGTGGTGGACAGGCCAACGAGCGCTGCGATCACGACGAGCAACGGCGTGGACACGCCAAGTATCCCGACAGCCGTGAACGCTGCGGGTGCAGCGATGGCCAACCCGATTAACTGCTGTTCGCTGAACCGCCGACGGAGCAGGCCAATCACGGTGTGGCCCGTGAAGGCTCCGATTCCGTAACACGCTGCAGCGAGTCCGTAGATGACTGCAGGCTGGCTATCGCGCCGCAACGTAAACGCCAGCGTGAACAAAAAGAATCCGACGGCAGCACGGATCGCCATCATGCCGACTGATGCAACAAGCACAACGGGCAGGTGGGTTTCGGCATATTCGACGTCGTCGGTCGCGACGACGACATGCTGCGGCGTACGGACCTGGAGTACAACGACCGAGGCGAGCGCAAACAGGACCGCGCTGACACGCAGCGTCCAGCCTGGCCCGCCGACCGCCAACAACCCAGCTGCCGCGCCTGCACCAATGGCTGCGGTGATGCTCGCCAGGCGCGCAAGCCGCGCGTTGGTTGCCACCAGTTCGTCAGGGTCGTCGACCAACTGCTGCACCAGGGTCTGTTTCACGACGCCCGATGCCTTGCTTGCGATCAGCAAGATGAGCGCAAGTGGATAGAACGTCAAGTCGAGCAGGAAGCTGACCATTGCCATGCAACTGACGGCACGCAGCAGATAAAAGATCGACGCAACAAAGCGTTGCGACCGTCGAAACCGGTCGACGGCGGGTCCAACGAGTGGGGCCAGTACCGCAAGCGGCGCCATCGTCACCAGCAGGTACAACAACACCTGCTGCCGAGATGCATCCGGGCTGATGTTGAAGAACAACGATCCGGCGAGGCTGACCGTGACGAACGCATCAGCGGAGCCCGACAAGCCGTGCGCAACGGCAAGCGGAATGATCGGGCCGTCGCCGACCAGGATGTGTCGAACGCGTCGGCGCAACGGCGGCCGACGCTCCAACCTGGCTTCTGTCGAACTCCCGGGGCCGACCTGCATCACCCTCTATCTTTGCCGACGGCGCCCCTCGCGTGTTGAACGGCGCTACATGATTACGTCGCCCCAGCTCAGAGCACACAGCATTCTCTGTGACACCCCATCTCTATGGTGGAACACATGGTCGTCATGGAGTTTGAGGCATGTGCAAAGGAGTTGGCTCGAGCGGCCAATCCCACGCCTGCCGTCACCTCCGCTACCCGTGCGCTGCGGCGGTTCCGCGCCGAACAGTTGTCCGAGATTCATGCCGTCGTCGAGTCGGGTGCGTACTTCGTCGACGGCTACCGGTCACCGACCGCGTGGCTTGCGGACGTCACCCGCGAAGGCTTCGGGCAGTGCAAGGGCACCCTGCGACTCGCCGAGCGCATTGTCCACATGCCCCTGATACAAGCATCGTTCGGCAACGGCACGCTCTCAGAAACTGCGTTGCGATTGCTGACCGACTCCTGGGCGGCGCACATCGCCGATGTCTTCGAGCGCGACGAAGCAATGCTCCTTCGCTGGGCGACCTCGCTGCCGGCTGCCGACCTGAGATTGTTGCTCGACACGTGGCGAATGCACGCTGATCCCGACGACGAAGCGGCGACCGCAGCTGACCAGTTCGACGCGCGATCGCTGCACCTCTCGAAGATGCTCGACGGCGTCGGACAGCTTGATGGCACGCTCGACCCAGAGGGCTACGCGCTGGTGCACGAAGCGATTCGAGCGCTCTCCCAACGTGGCGAAGACGAGCCTCGTACAGCGGCGCAGCGACGTGCCGATGCGCTCGTCCAAATGGCGAAGATGGCAATCGAATCGTTCGAACCCATTCCCGGCCAGAAACGTCGCAAGCCGACCGTCATCGCAACCTCTGCCAACGACGACCTCTGCGAATCAACTGGCGGCGGAGGCCTCGACACCGGAGGTGGCCGTTCAATCGTTCCGATCTCGACCGTGCGACGAATGGCCTGCGACTGCGAGATTCATCGCTACATCTCAGATCCGGTCGGCCACATCATCGACTTCGGCCGCAAGCGCCGAATCGTGAGTGACGTTCAGTTCGACCTCCTCATGATCCGAGATCACCGATGCCGCTGGCCCGGCTGCGGGGTACCGGCAGCTGGCTGTGATGCCCACCACGCCACGCACTGGCTCGATGGCGGCGAAACGAAGCCTGACAATTTGATTCTTCTGTGTTGGTATCACCACCATCTACTCCACGACCAACACTGGAGTATCGAGCCCCTCGGGGCCGGCTACTTCACTTTGCAGATGCCCGATGGACGGCGACGCGATTTGCGTCCGCCCTTGATCGGCGCTGCAATGCCGGCCCCTCCACCAAGCTGACTCGGTTCACACCGGCGCGATCGCTCGCTAGAGAATGGCGAGGAGGGCGTTGCTTGGCACGACGTTGGCGCCGTCGGCTCGAACATCACGAACAATTTCGGCATCGTTGGTGACCACCACAACCGCACGAGTTGTCGGCACTCGCTTCACCTCGTTGCGGATCACGTCGTCGGCAATAACACCCTCGGGCGAATAAACAACTCGAATGAGCCGTCGACGGTCGGCGTAGGCCCCGACGATCGATGCACCATCGAACACGACGGTCACATCAGTGCCAAACCTGCGGGCCAAGTTCTCGAGCGCGTCGAGTAGGGCGGCGCGTTGCCGTTCGAGCGGACGATTCGGCCAGCCCAACTTGGCAACGTTGTAGCCGTCGATCAGCATCTGCGCGTCGGATCGAGCGAGATGTTCGGCTGCCTCAGACGAACTCCCGATGACGCCGCCAGGGAGCGTGACGGGCGTGCGATTGCCCCGAGCCTGCTGCGCTCGGGACGGTGAGCGAACGGCGGCTGTCGGGGCCGACAGCAGTGCTTCGAGTTGCTCGGCGAGGGCCCGAGCGGCCGAGGCTGCTGCTGCCACTTCGGCCGAGTTGTCGAGCACCGGTTCCGCCAGGGCAGGCTGTTGCGAGGCAGGTTGGCGGCGCGCTGCGGTGAGCTGATCGTTGACCGTCACCCACTTTGCCTCTGCTGCGGCCTCTCGGTCGCGGGCGTGGCGCACGTCCATGCGGGCGTCGAGTAGTTCAGTTCGCATCTCGAGGACGATCTCTTCAGACTTGACCAGTTCGGCCCGAAGGTCGTCAATCTCGGTCGACTGCATCTGCACGACCTCGTCTCGGTGCACCAACTCGGCTTGCGCCCGGACCGCTGCTTGTTCAGCTGCTTCGCGGCGCTTCTCGGCCCGCTTCAGCTGTGTCTTGAGGTCAACGTCCTCGACAGCGGCATCGGCGACGGCGGCGAGAACGGCAGCCTGCTGCTCCCAGCCTTCGGCGCCGGCCAGCCAGAGTTGCCCAATCTCGTCGACGAGTTCGGGCGGCGCTCCGGCGGACAATCGGGTGCGGAAGAGAGGATCGCCCTCAATACAGCGACGGAGCCGGCCCAGGGCCGAGTTCGGAAGGCGAGGCTTCTTCAAGAAGGGCCTGAGGTCCTTCGGAAACGCCAAAGCCGGCTTGCGCTTTTGACCTTCGGCCGCCATCAAGATGGCGAATTCGAGCGCGCTGCGAAGATGCCGGTGTTCGATCCCGGCGCCCTGCTGCTCGTCCATAATCTGACGCTATCGCACTCGGTTCATCGACGTTCTCGACGCCTATCGAACAATTGTTTGACTTTGCACGGGTATTCGTGGTTCAGTTCTTTGATGTCAATTGGGAGCGTTGTTCCGTTCGTGCAACGATCATTCGACGAACTCGGGCGGCCGCTGAGTGACGTCACGTTCTGCATCGTCGACCTCGAAACCACGGGAGGTAACCGGCAGGAGGATTTGATTACCGAGATCGGCGCCGTCAAAGTGAGAGGCGGCGAAGTGCTTGGCACATTCCAGACGTTGGTCAATCCGGGGCGAGCGATCCCACCAATGATTACGGTCTTGACCGGCCTGAGCGATGCGCTGGTCGCCAAGGCGCCACGGATCGAGACGGTGCTCCCCGCCCTGCTCGAATTCATGGGCAATACAGATGCTGGCGGCACCGTGATCGTCGGCCACAACGTCGGGTTCGACGTCGCCTTCATCCGTGCTGCGCTCGAGCGCAGCGGGCGCCCCCGGTTGGAGGGAACGATCATCGATACCGTTGCGTTGGCTCGGCGTTTAGTCCGTGACGAGGTGCCGAACTGCAAGCTCGGCACGCTTGCTTCGCGGCTCCGCCTCGCGCACCAGCCGAGCCATCGGGCGCTCGACGATGCGTGGGCCACCACCGATCTGCTGCACTTTCTGATCGAGCGAGCTGCAGGGATGGGCGTGCTCGGCCTCGACGACCTGATCGCGTTGTCGAAGCTCGCGGGTCACCCCCAGGCCGCCAAGTTGAAGATGACAGCCGACCTGCCGCGCAGCCCCGGTGTGTACATGTTCTGTGGGCACCAGGGCGAGGTGCTCTACGTCGGCAAGGCAACCAACTTACGCCAGCGAGTGCGAAGCTATTTTGGCAGCGACGATCGGCGCAGAATTGGTCCGATGCTGCGCGAGACACAAACGGTGCGGCACCTGCCTCTGGCTGACCCGATCACCGCCGAAGTCATCGAACAGCGACTCATCGCCAGGCTGCTCCCCCGTTTCAATCGAGCCGGCACGAGCGCAGATAAGTACTGCTACGTCAAGCTCGACATCGACACCCCCTGGCCACGGCTGTCGATTGTCAAGGACCCCGCCAAGCAGGGGCTGCATCTCGGTCCGTTGCCTTCTCGGAAGATGGCGAATCTGGTGGTCGAGGCAATCCAGAGTGCAATCCCTCTTCGCCAGTGCACCGCCCGGCTCGGTCGAAACTACGTTGCACCCGACGATGCGCCGACGTGCAGCGCTGCCCAACTCGGTGTTGCACATTGCCCGTGTTCGGGCACCGCCGATCCAGCCGAGTACGCCCGTGCAGTCGAAATAGCGCGGCGGACCATGACCGGAGATCCGGCGATCGTCATCGACCGACTCCACGAAAAAATGGCTGCATTGGCGTCGCAGCAACGTTTTGAAGAAGCCGCCGTGATGCGCGATCGATTGCAGACTCTGCTTGGAGCCATCAAACGGCATCGTCTCGTCGAGACGTTGCGGTCCGCCGATCGAGTCACGATCACTCTCGGGGACTCGACATGGGTGGTCGATCAAGGCCGGCTCGTCGACGTCGCCCAGCGCGGCACCGTCGGTCGTGCGCTCCCCGTCGAACCCCCTGCCCCAACGTCGCTGGGCACTCCACTCCCCCGAGAAGCGATCGACGAGGCACTCGTCCTCGCCAAATTCTTCGAGAAACGAGCCGATGACCTCCTCACTACGTCCACCGGCGACTGGGACTTCCCCGTGGCCGCTATCGACAGGGTGCAGCCGATCCACCGGCTGGGTCAGACGCCCGAGTGTTCGATTCGGCAACCCTGCGTGTCGATGGCGAGCATCTTGGCGTGGCCGCCATCGGGCATCGACAGCGCCACCGACTCGGCGACCGTGCTGTCGCACATGAAGCCGATGGTCGGGCCACTGCCCGACAGCCACGTGGCCCAAGCACCTGCCGCCATACCAGCGTCCATCGCCTCGGCGGCACCGGGCACCTCGGGGATCCGGCCGGCCTGATGGATCCTGTCGGCTGTCGCGCCGATGAGCATGGTCGGGTCGTCAGTGGCAATCGCCGCGACGAACTGGACCGATCGACCGATGTTGTGAACGGCTGCCGCGAGTTCGACGGTGGTGCCGAGTGCCTTGCGCGACGCATCGGTCGATGTCGTCACATCGGGCACCCATGCGACGAAGGATGCTGCGGCAAAGGTCGGGCCGACCGGGATGCGAATCGCACGCCCGTCGACAAAGGCCGTCACTCCGCCAAAAAGCGACGCTGCGACGTTGTCACCGTGCCCCTCAAGGCCGGCTGTCAAGTCAAGAATCTCGTTGGAGCGCGCTGCGATCGAGTGTTCTTGTTGGACCACTGCGAGAGCGGCAGCTCCGACTCGAGCCGCACCGCTGAATCCAAGGCCTCGGGCCATTGGAATGTTGCATCGAATCCACATTGGGCCGGTGCCGCCGAGCGCCTCGAAGGCAATCCGGCCGGGGTGATGCTGGTCAAGTTGCTGCGCACCAGCGGGCGCCTCGCCCATGCCGCAGTCGGCAAACAGGCTGAGGGCCATGCCGAGTACATCGAAGCCGGCGCCGAGGTTGGCTGACGACGCAGGTGTCCGAACGAAACCGGTTGTCACGACTCGCCCGCCGCCGACTGAGAGATCTCTACCATTTTGGTGAGGGTTGCCGTTGCCCGACCGTCGTCGATTGCTGCGCGGGCGAGTTCGAGCCCAGCAGCCACGGTGTCGGCACGTCCAGCGACAACCAGTGCAGCGGCAGCATTGAGGACCACGATGTCGCGGTGCGGCCCGAGGTCTCCGGCGAGGACCCGCCGGACGACTTCGGCGTTGGTTTCAGGCGAGCCGCCCCGGATGTCGTCAGCGGTTGCTGGTGCAAGACCGAGATCTGCCGGATCGATCGTGAACTCAGAAACGTCACCCTCACGAAGCGCCAGCACCGTCGAGGGCCCGGTGGTTGTCAACTCGTCGAGCCCTCCCCCGTGCACCACCCAGGCAACATCGAGGCCCTGCTGCGCGAGCGCATCGACCATTGGCCGAGCGAATGTCGGGTTTGCCACACCGATCAACTGCCGTTTGACCCGGCCAGGGTTCGCCATCGGGCCGAGCAGGTTGAACGCTGTTGAAACACCCATCTCGCGGCGCGGCGGGCCGGCAAATCGAAAGGCTGGATGGAAGGCCGGCGCAAAGCAGAAACCGATTCCCGCTTCGCGGACACAACGGGCAACTCCCTCCGGCGACAATTCGAGGTGGACGCCGAGCAGTTCGAACACGTCGGCCGTTCCGGCCTTGGACGATGCTGAGCGATTGCCGTGCTTGCAGACCGGCGCTCCTGCTGCTGCCGTGACGATCGCGGCCATCGTCGAGACATTGATTGAATGCGAACCGTCGCCGCCTGTTCCGACGACATCGACGCAGTCAGCTCGTTCGATGTCGGTCAATGGCACGATCGACGCTGCGTCCATCACAGCACCGAGCATCGCTGCGAGCTCTTGGGCAGTTTCGCCTTTCGCCCGGAGAGCCACGACGAAGCCAGCGATCTGGGCAGGCGTGGCATCGCCCGCGAGAATCGTTGACATCGCAGCGCCGGCTTGATCCGCCGTGAGATGGTTGCCTGCAATTAACTCATTCAAGAGCGCGGGCCAGCCACCGAGAGCTTGGAGAGTCAGCATGATGAGATCGTAGGTCGCCGACCTCTCAGGTCGGCGCGACGTTCAACTGACCTGGCGTCGTTGACGAATGATGCGGCGACGGTCCCGTTCCGACGCTCCGCCCCAGACGCCGGCCTTCTCGCGGATCTCCAAGGCATGCTCAAGGCAAGCTGGCTGCACAGAGCAGCCCAAGCAGATTGACTTGGCTTGAACCGAACCGGCCTCATCTTCAGGATAAAACACCCTCGAATCAAGGCCACGGCAAGCACCAAGATGCCACCATTTCGGTTCGGTGTTCGTGTGTTGCAATGACATGTTGATTCAGACCCCCCGGCCATGATTGGCACCAACGCTGGAGCCAACTTGCATCTTCTGGACTGAACCTAGGTGACCGCGGGCACGTTATGCAAGAAGTTGACATGGAATCGCCACTATCTTTTTTGGTCGCGCTGGACGTGCTCCGAAATGCCGTATGCCCGTGCAACGATCTGCATCGGATGGAGTGCCTTCATGTCAAGGTGCTCGCTGACTGCTGCGTTCGCGAAATCGTCGTCGGCCGCAACAGCGTCAGCGCTGGTCGTCGCGATGAGCGACGCAAGTCGCTCTGCGAGTTCGTCAGCAACAGCGTCGTTGGCAGCGCGAAGGCCCCATGGCGTCTCGATTCCCGCTGTACCGCGAATCTGCTGCACCCGGGCGCCAGCGAGCCGCAGCAGATCGCGGCTGTCGAACTCGGCGTGACGGTCGGTCAGGTGCCCCGATCCAACCGATGTGATCCGATCGAACGTCTCGCCCGTGAAGTTGGTGTCGAGCACGGTGTCGTCAGCTCGATGTAAACGCATCAGATATTCAGAAGCGTCGTACGTGCGGGCGGCCACCAGTTCAGCGTCGAGACGCATTGTGTCCGGAACGTGAGCGACGTAGACCGATCGAAGGATCGTTCCGCAAGCAGGCTGCGGAACGACGATGTCCGTGCCGGAGCGAACTTCGCTCGCGAGTGCCCTGACGTTGCGCTTCGCAATTTTGGCGAACCGATCGAGGTCGCCTGCATGCAACGACGGCGCACCACAGCAGCCCGCTGAGGACGTCGAGCATTCGATTCCATTTCGCTCGTAGACCTTCACGAGGTCGACACCGATTGCGGTATTGCGGTATTCGACCAGGCAGGTCGGGTACACCGTGACGGACCCCTGCGGGTTGCCCAGCCGTAACCGCGGGCGGTTGTCGAACCACGTCGTGAACCGCTCGGACCGATACAGCCGAAGCCGACGATTGGCAGACACACCAGTGATCCGGGCAAAAAGCCGGCGCACGAACGAGCCGGGTGCGGCGCTGACCACACGGTTGGCAAGCCCGCTCGTTGCCGACGCAGTCCGCCCGATCAGGTCGGCGCGTCCGAAGGATTTGGCAACCGCCTTGCTTCGCCACGATGTAATTCCTGTGGCGTGTTGCATTGCCTTCGCGCGCTGCACAAGTCGTGGGACGTCAACCTGTAGTTCGTCCAGCGCCGGGGTGTACGGGCACGATGCCGAACAGAGGTTGCACTGGACACAGCTGTCAACGACGACATCTTGATCAACCGGTGTCAGCCGGCCGGCATCGTGGTCGTCACGTCGTTCGATCAGCTCAAAGAGCGATGGGAAGGTCGTGCAGTACGACTCGCAGCGTCGGCATTCGTGGCAGATCTGGAACACGCGAGTGAGTTCGTTGCGGACCGCTGCCTCATCGAGGTACTCCTCGTGACGCGGGACAAAGCCGACAGACGGCGTGAAAGATGGCGTCGACATGATGGCTCCGGGCGGTCACGATATCCGGCAACATGACGACAACTTCCGTTGCGCCCCGATCGCGCAACAGACCCCGCACGGACCTACGGTGGAGATATGACGGGTCGACAGTTCTCGCGGTCTCACATGCTCGACGAATTGCGCAAAAGTGCATCCGGAGAGGCCGATCCATTTGATGTCGTCGTAATCGGCGGCGGTATCACCGGCGTCGGTGTCGCCCTTGATGCAGCGGCTCGAGGCCTGCGAACGGCGCTCATCGAGCGCGACGACTTTGCCTCCGGCACCTCATCGAAAAGTTCGAAGATGGTCCACGGTGGTTTGCGCTACCTCCAAAACGGCGACGTCCGGCTCGTGTACGAGGCACTGCGCGAGCGACGGCGGCTGATGAAGAACGCGCCACATCTGGTGGACGTGCTGCCCTTCATGATCCCGATCATGACCAAAGACAGCGTGGTCTCAAAGAAGATTGCCCGAGCCCTCGGCTCGGCGATGTGGATGTACGACATTACCGGCGGGTGGCGCATCGGTAAGTTCCACAAGCGGGTCAACGCCGAGCGGGCAGCCAAGCACTTTCCCACCACCCATCTCGAGAAGCTCAGCTCGGGCTACCTCTACTACGACGCCGCTGCTGATGACGCCCGGCTCACCCTGACCATTGCCCGCACCGCGGCGGAGCGTGGCGCTGTCGTCGTTAACCGAGCCGGCATCGTCGATATCAAGACCAACGCCGAGGGTCGCGCCGATCGCGTGGTCGTCGAGGCCGACGGTGAGCGGATCACCGTGCCCACCACGTCCATCGTCAACGCTGCCGGCGTCTGGGCCGACGAGGTGCGCTCGCTCGACGAGGCAACGCACCCCGATTCGATCCGCCCGGCCAAGGGCGTGCATCTGACGATCCCTTGGGAGAAGGTGCGCAACGACATTGCGGTGATCATTCCGGTCAAGCGTGATAAGCGCAGCCTGTTCATCGTGCCGTGGGGACCTCATGGCGACGGGACGTTCCGCCACTGCTACGTGGGCACCACCGACACCGATCATGATGGTGAGCTCAACGAACACCACACCACCGCTACCGATATCGACTACTGCCTCGAGGCACTGAACCAGGCCCTCGACACCGATGTCGCTGGAGCGATCACGCTCGACGATGTGACCGGCGTGTGGTCAGGCCTTCGTCCGTTGGTGAAAGCCCCAGCGGGTGATCAACCCACCGGCAAGACCGCCGACCTCTCGCGGCAGCATCAAGTCGCAGTGAGTGACTCGGGTGTGGTGCGTGTCAGCGGCGGGAAGCTCACGACCTACCGAAAGATGGCCGAAGACACCGTCGAACAGGTCATGCGAGGCATCGGACGATCGACGCGGGTATCACGCTCGAAGTCGACACGCCGCTTGAAGCTGCTCGGCGGAGCCCCGCGCCGGACATCTGACGGCTCGATCTCGTCGCACCTTGGCAACCGCTACGGCACGCTCGCCGCCGAAGTCCGTGCACTCATCGCGTTCGACGCATCGCTCGGCGACCCAATCGCACCCGGCCATCCGTATGTTCGGGCCGAAGTCGTTTACGCGATCCGCCACGAGATGGCAACCACCCTCGACGACGTGCTCGACCGACGCACCCGACTCCATATCTTCGATCGACCTGCCGCACTAGCGGCAGCTCCCGCCGTCGCTGCGTTGATGGCGACCGAATTGCACTGGGATGCAATCGAAGTCGATCGACAACTCACCAACTATCAGCAGCTCTGCGCTGCAGAGGACACCGCCGCCCGTGATCAATCCCTCCTCCCCCACACCTCCCATTGAGCTCGTCGCCGACGGCGATGTCATCACCAGCCGCTCGAGAGCAACGCCCATCGAGGTGCCTGAGGAATTGCTCGCGGTCCTCAATGGGATCTGTGAAGTCGTCGACGACGACGGCCAAGTCGCCGAGGCCAGCCGCGACTGGTGGCCACTTGCCCTGCACTGGTCGCTACGCGGGCAAGTACCGCAACTTGCTGACCTGATCGCCCGCCCGACATCAACTGCCGGTGTCATTGCCGTACTCCAAGCGTGCAATATCGGCCGCGTGCCGGTGACCCCGTCGGGTGGCCGCAGCGGCGTCTGTGGTGCAGCTGCGCCGGTATTCGGCGGAGTGGTGCTCGACATGACCGCGCTGCACGGCATCGAGTCGGTCGATGCAGTCTCCGGAATCGTCGAAGTCCGGCCCGGCACGTTCGGTCCCGACCTCGAACGGATTTTGAACGACGAGCACGGCCTGTCGGTCGGGCACTTCCCCCAGAGCTTCGACTTGGCAACAGTCGGCGGTTGGGTCGCTTCGCGCGGCGCCGGGCAGTACTCGACGCGCTACGGCAAGATCGAAGAAATGGTGGTGGGCCTCGAAGCTGTCTTGCCCGACGGCACGGTCATCCGCACCGGTGGCGCTCCGGCCGCAGCAGCCGGGCCCGACCTCACCGAGCTCTTGGTCGGTTCCGAAGGCACGCTTGGAGTCATCACCAACGTCTGGTTGAAGGCCCACCCGTTGGCCGCAACCGAGCGGCGCGCCACCTACATGTTCGACACGTTCGAGGCAGGGGTCGAGGCGTGCCGCCTCACCATGCGCTCCGGGGCAACACCAGCAGTGCTGCGCCTGTACGACGGCCCGGAGTCAGCTCGCGGTCGCGGTGGCGACGGCACGACCTGCACGCTGCTCGTTCTCGACGAGGGGAACGAACACCTCGTCGATGCGACGATGCGCGTCGTCGACGACGCGTGTCAGAGTGCCGGGGGTCGATCGGGTGATGTCGAGTTGGTCGAGGCCTGGATGCAGCACCGCAACGACACCAGCGCATTGCAAGGGTTGACCCGCAAGGGGTTCGTCGTCGACACGATGGAGATTGCGGCGCCGTGGTCTGCGCTGATCGACATCTTCGACGGGGTCCGCGAGGCTCTGCTTGAGGTACCTCATGCCCGGGCCGCCACCTGCCACCTCTCCCATAGCTACGCCGACGGCGCCTGCTTGTACTTCACCTTCGCAGCGACACCGCCTGCCGACGAGATCGAGTCCACGTACATGTCGATGTGGGACATCGGCACTCGCGCCGTGCTTGCCAACGGCGGCAACCTCTCACACCACCACGGCGTCGGCCTCAACCGCCAGCGCTTCATGGCCGAGGCGCTTGGCGAGGCACACGGCGTGTTGCAGCGGGTCAAGGACTCGTTCGACCCGCAAGGGATCATGAACCCTGGCAAGCTTGGATTTGTGTCCAGCTTCGGTGAGGTTCCGTGGCCGTGACCGATCCGCTGGACAAAATCACTGCGGTGCTGCCTGGCCGATGGGACTTCGATGCGCTGCGTGCCGGTGCCGGCGTCACGTTGGTGTTCGCCGTTCCGTTCTTCGTGTTCGCCGCCCTGCTCGATTCAGACAGCAACGGCACGAACACTTTGCTGTTCTTCGGGTTCGTGCTCGGCTTCACGCTTGGCGCCGGTTGTGCTGCCTGGGTCCAGCGAGCGGGGGCCCCATTCAGCCACGGGATCGTCACGGCGTCGGGAACGTTCCTTGTCGTGCAGGCCGTCCTGATCCTTGTGGCCCTCCTGCGGGGCAACACGATCAATTGGCTGAGTATTTTCTTCACGCTCACCTTCGTCGCCTTTGCTGGCTTGATGGGCGGCATTCTCGGTAATCGGCTGCAGCAGCGCGGCTTCGTCCCGTCGCAACGGAGGGGCCGCTGATGGCACAGTTTCTGGTGATTGACGTCGGCACGAGCGGCCTTCGAGCCGCGGTGGTCGACGACACACTGTCGATCGTGGCGTTCGAGTACCGATTGTGCCCACCGAGTAGCCCCTCACCGGGCCTCGTCGAGTTCGATGCCGCCGACATCGCTCGACTCACGCTCGATGCTGCGCACACCGTTTTGGCCCGAGTCGATGCGCCGGTCGATGCCGTCGGCATCACCAATCAGCGGGCCAGCGTTGTCGTTTGGGATCGGGCCACGGGAAAGCCGGTTGGCCCAGGTCTTGGCTGGCAGGACCTGCGCACCGTGATGGAGTGCATCATCGCCAAGGCCGAGCACGGTTGGACAATGGCTCCCAACCAGAGCGCAACGAAAATCCAGTGGATCTTGGCCAACACACCTGACCTTGAGGGCCGCGACCTCTGCGCTGGCACCCTCGACAGTTGGTTGGCGTGGACGCTGACCGAAGGTGCGGTCCACGTCGCTGATCACACCAACTTTTCCGCAACCACCAGCGGCCTCCGCTCGATCGACGGCATCGGATGGCGAAACGACATCCTTGAGGCCTTCTCAATTCCCGAAGCGATCCTTCCCGATGTGGTCGACTCGGCAGGAGTGATCGGACATGCCACAGCGCTCCCCGGCAGCCCGCTGATCGCCGCGCTGATCGGCGATCAGCAGGCATCACTCATTGGCCAGGGATGTGTTCGGCCCGGCCAAGCCAAGATCACCTTCGGCACGGGTGGCATGCTCGACGTGTGCACCGACGGCGGCACACCCGAGGCGGCCAACCGTTATGCCCATGGCACCTATCCACTGCCGGTCTGGTCGCTCGGAGGCGCCCTCACCTGGGGTGTCGAGGGCATCATGCTGTCGGCTGGCACCAACGTCGAGTGGCTCCGTGACGATATGGGTCTCATCGATACAGCCGAGCAAAGCCACGACGTCGCGGCTCAGTGCAACGACTCCGGTGGCGTGATGTACGTGCCGGCACTACTCGGGCTCGGTACACCCAGTTGGGACTACGGCGCTCGCGGCACTCTGCTTGGTCTCACTCGGGGGACCGAACGAAGCCATGTGGTGCGCGCTGTACTCGAAGGCGTTGCGCATCGAGGCGCCGACCTGGTCGACGCAGCAGTTGCTGACACCGACGTGGAGTTGGCTGCGTTGCGCATCGACGGCGGCATGAGCCGCAACCCCACATTCGTCCAGGCACTTGCCAATGTCACGGGCCTGCCGGTCGAGGTTGCACCGGTCGTCGAGGCCACGACACTGGGCGCTGCGTTCCTCGCAGGCGTCGGAATTGGCGTGTGGAGCGACGTCGGCGACATCGATGCCCTGTGGAGTCCGGCACACACTGCGGTCCCCGACACCGGCGTTGATCGTGATGCACTCCGGCTGAGCTGGGCTGATGCGCTCACCCGGTCCGCCGGATGGATTCCCGATCTGTCTGCACTCGACTTCTGATCAATCGCCCCTCGCGGGCCCACATTGGCCCTAGAATCAGCGATCGAATTGGAACAACAGCGCCCGAACTACCAGGCTGTTGTCTGTATGAACTCGAAAGGACCCTCCCTCGTGGATCTCCACACCACTGAGCGCGCCTCGTCGCGGCGCTCCCTGCTCAGCCTCGGCGGCATCGTCGCGGCTGGCACCGCCGTAGCGCTCGCCACCAGCACAACTGCTGCTGCCGCTCCAGACAAGCCCACCAACGCCGACCGTGTAGCACTCGAAGCTGCATTGCGTCTTGAACTCGCAGCTCGCGATCTGTACGAGCAGGCCGCTGGCGAACTCGACGGCGACGTTGCTCAGTTGGCCAGCGTTGTTGGGAAAAATCACGGGGCGTATGCACAAGCCATCTCCGGCGCCACCGGCATCTCGGCCAACGAGCGCAACGAGGATGTCTTCAACGCTCAGCGCAGCCTTTTTGCTGTCAGCGATGCCCAGGCGTTCGGCGCAGCCGCTCGGACACTCGAGAACATTGCAGTGGCCACCCACACCGCCTTGCTCGCCAACTACGAGAGCATCGACGCCATCGAGCTCACTGCCTCGATCATCACCACCGAATCCCGTCAGGCGGTTGTCTTCACCAGCCTCGCCGGTTTCGGTTCCAACCTCGACGAGATGCTCAGCAACTCTGCTGCGCCTCTCGAACTCTCTGGCGGTGCAGCATGACCGACTCGACTCCCCTCACCACAGCGAACCTCGATGCCCGCGTCGGTCGTCGCCAGGCTTTACGGATTGGTGGCCTGTCGGTTTCGCTTGCAGCGCTGGTCGCAGCCTGCGGTGACGATCGCGGTGGAGGCACCGCACCCGGCCGAGTCGGCAACGCTGACCCGATCCTGTCGCCACCCGACTACGCGGTCAACAATGTCGTTCTGCTCCGCACAGCGTCGTCGCTCGAACTCACTGCTCTTGCCGTGTACGACATCGCCAAGGGCCTTGGCGTCCTCGAAGGATCAACCGCTGAACTGATCGAGCGTCTGCAAGCGAATCACCAAGCCACTGCCGACAAGATGGCCGAACTGACCGTCGCTGCCGGCGGCACTGCGTGGACCGATACGAACCCGTGGATCATGGAACGTGCAATCGTCCCGATTGTCGACACGATCAGTACGAGCGACGACGTTCTGCGCGACGTCATCAACCTCGCCATTACGCTCGAGAACCTTGCAGCATCGACGCATCAGTCGCTCACCGGCATCCTGACCGAGCCGCAGCAGCGCCTCGCCACTGCCAATGCCGCCGCCGAAGAATCCCGCCACAGCGCTGCGTTGATCCTCAATGCATTCGGAACGGACAATCGGTTCAGCCCGGCGCTTGTCAACGAAGACGTCGAGCGCACACCGGAGAACACAGTGGCCATGTACGCCATCAACTCCACGTTTGGCTCACTTGCCCAGCAAGAACTGATCATCGGGGAAGCTGACGAGAATGGCTCACGGACGACGTTCCTCCTCGCGACGCCTGCGGCTAACTCTTTCATCTACGAAGAACTCAGCTGACGCCGTAGGCTCCTCATCGCAATGGTGAGGTGGCCGGGTAGCCGCGGCGGTGGGCCTTCGGGTGATGCCGTCGAGGAAAGTCGGGACTCCACAGGGCAGGGTGCTGGCGAAAGCCAGGTTGGGGTGACCTGACGGACGTGCAACAGAGAGAGACCGCCGATGGATAAGCCGCCTTTCGAGGATGGTTCATCACAGGTAAGGCTGAAACGGTGCGGTAAGAGCGCACCAGCAGTCACGGCAACGTGGCTGGCTTGGTAAACCCCACCCGGAGCAAGACCGAGCAGAGGACATGAACGGCCCGTTCGTGCCGTTTTAACGGCACATCCTCGGGTAGGTCGCAAAGATGGATGGCTGCCGGGTCGACTTCGGTCGACCTACAGAATCCCGCTTATAGGCCACCTCACCATTGCGCACCCTATTCGATCGTTGCGGTCTCGTTGAAGGTGTAGAGGATCGGGCGGCCATCACGGAAGTCGATCCGGCACACCGACGCGTGGTCGAG
>ERZ888423.194-NODE-194-length-65334-cov-23.397249_pt1 | contig 65334 bp, 57 predicted proteins | sample MGYA00520523_ERZ888423 | MGnify/ENA primary metagenome ERZ888423 (study PRJEB32303, sample SAMEA104408611) | aquatic metagenome | biome: Brackish water; feature: Pelagic; material: water | place: Baltic Sea | collected 2014-06-08T10:24:00 | depth 30,27 m ... | reverse complement strand
GTCTCCCTTGCCCGCACGCAATATCACCGACCTATCGTCAGTCAAATCTACAACCGTAGTCGGCTCCATACCGCAATAACCTCCGTCAATCACCAGATCAACTTCATGCTCCAGCGTTTCGCGGATATCGTAGGGGTCAGTAAGGGGAAACTCATCCCCCGGCATTATCAGCGTGACGCTCATCAACGGCTCCCCCAGATCCGCCAGCAAAGCTGCAGCAATGGCATTATCCGGCACGCGCAACCCGACCGTCTTCCGTTTGGGATGCATCAGGCGCCGTGGCACCTCGCTTGTGGCATGCAAGATAAAGGTATAGGCGCCGGGCGTGGTATGGCGCAACAGTCGATACGACGTATTATTCACTTTGGCGTAAGTGGCGATCTCTGACAGGTCGCGACACACCAAAGTAAAGTTGTGCTTGTCGTCAAGCTTGCGAATGCGCCGAATTCGATCCAATGCCGTTTTGTCACCGATATGACAACCTAAAGCATAGCCTGAGTCTGTGGGATAGACCACCACTCCGCCATTGTGGATGATATCGACAGCATTGCGTATCAGGCGTGCCTGCGGGTTTTCTGGGTGAATCTGATAAAACTGGCTCACGGTGTGTCTCTTATTTTTTTAGTGTTAGTTGGGTTAAGATTTACCAGCGCTGCCATACGCCGCGTAAATCCCCAAATGGTGCTGACTCTACACCGAGGGGCGCGCTGTAGGGGGCATCCCGATGGAAATCGCTGCCAACGGAGACTTCCAGATCGAAATCTCGGGCCAGACGGACCAGTTGCTTTGTTTGATCGCTAGTTTGACGGCCACTTAGGACCTCCATACCACGGCCTCCTGCCGCTACAAAAGCTGCTATAAAGCGTCGCAATTTCGTGCCAGTAAAGCGGTATTTCAGTGGGTGAGCAATAACGGCCACACCATTGGAGGACGCGATCCACTGAGTCACTTCAGCCAGTTCCGGCCAGAATGCCTTAACGTCTCCTATCTTGCCCTGACCCAGATAGCGATCAAAGGCCTGATTAGGGTCCCTAACGTGCCCTTGCTCTACCATCCATGCAGCAAAGTGCGGTCGCCCTAACTGACTGTCTCCAGCCTGCTTCAAAGCACCCTGAAGGGCTCCGTCGAAACCACGAGACTCCAGCCGGCTGGCTATCTTAGCGCCACGCTCCTTCCTTGCTGCAGCCATGCGCTCCAACCCTGCACGCATCACCGGATGCTCACAGTCGACCCCTAGGCCCAGAATATGGATTGTGACGCCCGACCATTGGCAGGAGAGCTCGATACCCGGAATAAGCCGCATACCACTGGGATTCTCCGTATGATAAGCTGCCGCTGCCTCGTATCCTGCCACTGTGTCATGGTCAGTAATTGCCAGCAATTCCACCTTACTGGCTGCGGCTCGCGCCATCAGTTCGCAGGGAGAAAGCGCCCCATCAGAGGCACTGGTATGGGTATGGAAATCAATCAACACAGTCTTTACACTTGGCAAGGCGACCTTGAAGCGGGTCAAGTAATTTAGTCATCACACATAGTAACAGCCGGAGCACTACAGAATCCATGAAGCAAATCGCTGAATTCGTTCCCATCGCACTGTTCTTTATCGTCTATCAGCTTGATGGTCAAAGTATCAGCCTAGCGGGCTGGCACTATGAATTCGACGGTATATTTTCCGCCACCGCTGCGATGATGTTAGCCACCGTGCTACAGGTGATTTTTGTCTACGCACTAACTCGCAAGCTTGAAAAGCGCCTGCTGTGGTTGCTGCTGGCAGTAATGGTATTCGGTGGGGCCACATTGATATTTCGCAACCAGATGTTTATTCAGTGGAAACCGTCCATTTTCAATTGGGCCCTCGCGCTTGCATTCGGAATCTCCCAGTTCGTCGGCGACAAGAACCTGATGGAGCGCACGCTGGGCAGTCAGCTCCACCTGCCCAAGGTAATATGGACTCGGCTTAACCTCATATGGGTTACAAACTTTTTGATCGTAGGCACACTCAACTTGGTCGTCGCTTATGGCTATAGTGAAGAGACCTGGGTCAGCTACAAATTATATTCCGCGATCGGATTCACCCTGTTATTGACGATGCTAACCGCCTTGATTATCAGCCCCCATCTCAAAGACGATGCGGCAAAAAAACGAGTGCTGCAGCAGGACGATTAATACCTGACGGAGATTATTCGAGGATGTACTACGCAATATTGTGTGAAGACGTTGAAAACAGCTTGCCACTGCGCCAAAGTACGCGCGCGGCCCACCTGGCTCGCCTGCAATCACTGGCCGATCAGGGAAAGCTTCTAGCCGCAGGCCCCCACCCAGCTCTGGACACAGAGGAACCTGGACAGGCGGGCTTCACTGGAAGCCTTATTATTGCTGAGTTTGATAGTTTGGAGGCCGCCACCGCCTGGGCTGATCTAGATCCGTACGTGGCCGCCGGTGTATTCAGCAAGATCATCGTCAAGCCCTACAAACTGGTACTGCCCTGAACTTCAACTTCTTCACCCGTCGGGTTATATTCGGCATCATGGCACGGTACCATGCACGCTGGGCCTAACCGAACCTCAGTATCTCTCTATTTTTGAGCTGATTTATAAGGAACACACTTTGCGACCTTCCGTCTCTGTACTACTGCTGTCATTACTCTTTTCGCTCTCCATCCACGCTGCGGAAATACGCTATGTCAGCGACAAACAGTTTGTCCCTTTGCGCAGTGGAGCCGGCAACAATTATCGCATCGTTCACCGCGGCATTCCCTCAGGGACCCGCCTGACCGTCAACAGCTCGCTTGCTGACGGATCATGGTCAGAAGTCACCATGGAAAATGGCAACAGCGGTTGGATTCAGCCTCAGTTCCTTATGCCAGATCTTCCGGCGCGACTAAAACTCGATGAAATTACTGCAGAAGCTGCAAAAGCGGGGGCAAAAAGTATCGATATAGCGACTGAACTGAAGGCTCTAAACGCTGAGCGAGACGAACTCATTAACCAAGTCAGCGGAAGTGATTTCGAATTGAGTAGTGTCTCCCGCGAGCTGCATGAGCTGAAGAAAATCTCTGGCAAGTCGGTGCAGTTGGACAAGGACAATCGCAGGCTGGTAGAGGAAGCGGAGAACTTGCGTTCAGAGGTAGAAATGCTTGAAGCGGAGCGTCTCCGTCTGCAAGACAAGGTCAAAAGTGAAGACTTTATGAACGGCGCTATGGCAGTATTGCTGGGAGTCATTATTGCCCTAGTGGCACCCCGCCTAATTCCCAGACGGCGCAAAAATTCCAGCTGGGCCTAAAACAACTAGAGTATGAGAGGAAATCATCATGTTTAAATTACTGTTACTTTGTCTATCCCTAATGCTACCGACTATCGCCTTCGCCGATGAGTCGGCGCCAGCCAACCCTTTTGTTATTATCAAAACTAACGAAGGAGATATCACGGTACAACTTTTTGCCGACAAAGCGCCCATCACCGTTGCCAATTTCCTAAGCTACGTGGACAGCGGTTTTTACAATGGCACGATTTTTCACAGAGTTATTTCCAATTTTATGATACAGGGTGGAGGCTTCTTGCCCGACATGACAGAGAAGGAAAACTCGGACCCTATTATCAACGAGTCGAAAAACCGGCTGCACAACACTCGCGGTACACTCGCCATGGCCCGCACTAACAACCCTGATTCCGCCACCTCCCAGTTTTACATCAACCTACGCTCAAACCTGAACTTGGATTGGGCTCCTGGCCGCGAAGGCTACGCTGTTTTTGGCGAGGTCCGTCAAGGTATGGAGGTTGTAGACTTTATCGCCACAGCAGACACCGGTAGGGTGAAGGGCATGGGCGACGTACCCCAACAAGCGATCCTGATCAAAGAAATAGTGCGCCAGCAGCCCTGATGATTGCGCTCAGTGTCAATCTCAACAAAATTGCTCTGATCCGCAACTCACGCGACACCACCAATCCGAACATTCCTCAGCATGCTCAGATGTGCATTGATGCAGGTGCCAATGGTATCACTGTGCACCCTCGCCCTGATCAGCGGCACATTCGTGTCACAGACTGTTTTGACCTTGCCTCGATGCTGGATGTTGAGTTCAACATCGAAGGGAACCCGATGACAGGCCCGCGCAAAACTGAGCGTTCAGATGTGGAGGACTATCCGGGTTTCATGGCGCTGGTAAAAGAGATTCGCCCGACTCAATGCACCCTTGTGCCTGACGGTGATGACCAGCTCACCTCAGATCATGGCTTTGACCTCAAACAGGATGGCGAGCAAGTTGCGCGACTCGTGCAGGAACTCCAATCGTTAGGCATCCGTACCAGCCTGTTCATGGACCCGGACCCAGAGCAGATCCGTCTTGCGGCACAGACAGGCACCGATCGTATTGAGCTCTATACCGAAACCTATGCCCGCGCCTTTAGGACGGGTGACGATCTCGAGCACGTATTCCAACAATTTGCGCGGGCGGCTGAAGTGGCTGTAGACGAAGGTCTGGGACTCAACGCCGGGCATGATCTAGACCTCAACAACTTGCCACGCTTCGCCACCATAGCGGGATTGAGAGAAGTCTCTATCGGACACCATCTCACGGTAGACGCGATTCGAATGGGGCTAGCTGATGCCGTGGCCGCCTATCAGCGCGCATTAGGAACAGGCTGATGGATTCGCGCATTTTCAGCAGGTGCGGGTTACACAACATTTTGTTGATCGTACTGTCTGCAGCGTGGGTCAGTGGTTGTTCAAGTGGCTCTAGCAGCAATACGAATAACGAAGACAGTCCCCGGGCCAACGTATTAGGGGGCAGCTGTCCCGAGAACTTTACTGTTCAAAGTGGCGGGAACAGCGGATTCATGTCGGACGGGAAGTTCCGGCAGTTTCACATTTTCCTACCCGAAAACCTGGATACTCCAAGGCCGCTGTTTGTTTCTTTAACGGGCACCGTAGCCACTGAACTGGAATTTGTGTCCGATACTATTTCTCAATTCGAGTCGCTGGCCGACAGTGGCTGGATTGTGGTTGCACCCTTCCGAAGCTGTACTACAGAAAATAGACGCTGTGCCGGTATTGGTGCCACGGGCAGTGATGACGGTCGATTTTGGGAGCCCTGGTTTGACGGCTGGGTTTCCCAGAGTAGGGATGAAGGCCCTGATGTGCGATTTATCGAATCCATGGTCAATTGTATCGCCTCCGATTATCCGGTGGACAAAGAGCGTATCTATAACGGCGGAAGCTCTGCCGGCGGCACCATGACCAGTCGCAATATGATGTTCAATTCTGACCTGTTTGCCGGCGGAATAATTGGGTCGGGAAACTTCCAGTATCTCAGCCAATTCCCCATACAGCCGCTAGGCACTGTCGCTATGGATAGTTCTATCGTGGTTCTTCTTTGGGGCGGAGAAAACGATCACTACGGCACTTCGGATTACGGCATCGAAACAAAATTGGCGGCCGAGTACTACGCCGCCCAAGATAATGTTGTCACTGTCTCCTGCTCCGGCACGCATGGTCACCCTTGGCCCAACGCCTTCGGCCCTTGGGCGGCAGCAACACTGCTGTCGCACCCTAAAGGAACACCCGTTGCCGACTTCGAGCTCACCACGCCGCCGGAAGGTTTTTCCTGTGTTCTGGGCATGTACATCGACCACTAGGACCACTTGACCCTACAATCGACCCGCCGCAAAAACCTCGGTAGCTTTGTGATGGCGCTTGCAGCCACTGTTCGGCCGTGAAAAAATAGAATATCAAAAAATAATCCCAGAGTTACAGTATGCGGTACCCATCGGCTCAACAGCCGTTAGTTATCAAGTTGATTAACCGTTTGGGGCGTGGGCTGCGAGCGATTGGCATCGCTGTGCCGTCATTATCGCCTCAATCTCTATTGTCTAAGGCTAAAAAGCAGACCGGGCTCAATGATTTTGGCGACGAGAGCTTTCTGCCTGCCCTGAATAGGCTCTGCCAATCATTGGATAGGGAGGCTAAGTTATCCCAGATAGGGCGCATAGCGGCGCAAGGCATGTTGATTGATAATTTGAAGATCCGCCTGCAGTTAACAGCCTATAGAAAACAGAGACCAGAAGTTGCGCAACAAAACATTCAACGTCCTTTGTTTGTGTTAGGTCTGCCCCGAACAGGAACTACCATCCTTTACGAATTGCTTGCACAGGACCCTGCACATCGATCGCCGGTGAGTTGGGAGGTCGCGCAGCCCATGCCGCCAGCTCATCCGGATACTTTCTCATCGGACCCACGTATTGCTGAAGTAGAGAAGGTCTTGCAGAAGACAGAAATACTGGCGCCTGGCTTTAAGGCTATCCATGAAATTGGCTCACAATTGCCGCAGGAGTGCGTAGCCATTCTTGCATCGCACTTTATATCAGATCAATACGGCGCCACTTTTTTTATTCCCCGGTACCGTGAATGGACGTGCCATCAGGATATGGCAAAGGCCTATGCTTGGCACTATCAGTTTCTTCAGCACTTACAAGTGGATTACAGCAAACAGCGCTGGGTATTAAAGACTCCACCGCATCTGGCCTATCTCGATGCTATTGTTACGCAATATCCCGATGCTGCAATTATTCAAACTCATCGCGACCCAATGGATGTAATGGGCTCGATTTCCAGTTTGTCTTGTACATTGCATAGCGCCTTTAGCGATGACATTGACCCCATGGAAATTGCAGCTAATGAGGTAGTTTTTTTCTCTGAAATGTTAAAAGTGGGCATGGCACAACGAGACGCTATGCCCGATAAAGACAGTCGGTTTTTCGATGTTCAGTTTAGCGACATTATTACTGATCCCATCGCAATTATTGACAATCTCTATCAACACTTTGGTTTTGATTTTAGTACAGAAGCACGGCAGGCCATGCAGCATTATCTTGATCATAGACCTCGAGATAAACACGGTACGCATCAGTATACCTTGGAGGACTTTGGCTTGAGTCGAAAAGCACACAACCCGCTGTTCCAAGAGTACAATCAGCGCTATGGGTTCTAAGGTTACCCTGAGAGACAGTCGTTCCATTACTTGCGCGACATGAGCGTAGGGTATGTATGAATTCCTGTCTGTGCGGAAATGTTTTTTTTCAGACTATCCCTAATGACTTCAACTCACCGAATTGAGAATGACCATGACAAGCAAGGCAGAATTTCCGGAATTGAGCTGTTATTTACTACCAGGCCATACCACTACGCCGGCTGATGCAATTGCAGAGGCTAAGCAGGCAGAAGCTTTAGGGTTGGGTAAAGTCTGGGTGTCGGAGCGGTTCGATGTTAAAGATGCTGGCGTAATTTGCTCGGCGGCGTTGGCGGTGACGGACTCTATTCATGTCGCCACAGGGGGCACCAATCTTCATACTCGCCACCCTATGGTGCTCGCAACGATGTGCAGCACTCTGCATTATATGTCGGGTGGGCGTTTTGAGCTAGGTTTGGCACGTGGGGTCGCTATTCGCAATCAACTAATGGGTCTGAACTCAGTCAGTAATGCTCAAATGGCAGAGGGTATACAGCTATTGCGTAGCCTTTGGCGGGGTGAAAAAATCATGGGGCACGAGGGTAAAATGGGTAACTTGCCCTATCTGAGCATGGGAGATTGGATGGCCGCAGATATCCCTCTACATTTTGTCGGATTTGGGCCCAAGAGTTTACGCTTTGCCGGACAGCACTTTGATGGCGTGCATTTACATACCTTTGTCACTGATCATGGCTTGCGTCGCGCCAAGTCATTCATTGAGGAGGGTGCCGAACGTGCGGGGCGCAACCCTGAAGACATCAAGTTGCACTCCGTATTGGCAACTGGCATTGATCTTGACCATGAAGGCTATTTGCGAAAATTGGTCGCACGTATGGCGACCTATATGCAGGCGCCGGGTTATGCAGAGATGCTGATTGACCTCAATGAGTGGGACCCGGAAGTACTCGTGGCCTTTAGACAAAATGAAGTCGTTTCTTCGATGGCAGGTGGCATTGATAGCGTCGCTACTTTAGAGCAGCTAGAACAGATCAGCGAATTAATTCCTCGAGAGTGGTTGCCCGCTGCTATCGGCAATGCGGATCAATGTGCTCAGGCTTGGAAAAATCAATTAAGTGTAGGTTCCGATGGCGTGGTGATTCATGGGTCCACTCCCGAAGAATTCGCACCTATTGTGGCTGCGTATCGCCAGTTGCTAAATTAAAGTACCTTTCAACTTGAAGGTCAGTAACTTTTGTATATAAATAAACAGACTTTATGACTAATGAAATCATCTCGCCCGAAATTCACAAGCTTGCTTACCTACTACAAAAATCAATTGAGTGTCGTCAACCAGGCCAATGTCGCCACTGAAATAATGGCCAGAACTGACAAATACTGAAAGATCACATCAACTCTATCAATGCGTATCATCGCCTCTTCTTTTTTATCATCTGGGGCCTTTGAGTAAATGTTAGTACCCCAAGTAAATAGGCCAAATAAGCCCATCGCAATGAGATAGCTACAGGCGAATAACTGATCCAAGAATGTCAAATAGGGCAGCGCGGGGATTTCAGTGTGATACGCCTGCTGTAAAAAAATCAGCGTCAATAGTGCTGTTGATGGGATCGCCAAGCGCACATCTCCCATTGAACCAACAACAGCGGGCGAGAGCAATACGACCGACATAACGATAACGAGCGGCAACACCCATTTAACAAACGCACTCCAATAATCAGAGCGATAAACAATATCCAGACGAGCTTGACTGAAGGCCGGCTGATACCACTCACCAAACCGCGACGGATACTGATGGATATAGCTTCTTAGCACCGCACCCTCTAGCTGATAGCCACCCAACTCACCCGACATGCCAAGAAAGCCGTTTTGATGATGATGGGGGTAAAGGAGGGTCTGCTGATATTTTTGTGACATAACCCCAGGGGCCACCTCAACCACAATAGGCAAAATCAGCGAATCAAATGGATCCCGGCGAAAATTCATTTCGTCATCATAAAAACGACTCGAGAATCTAAAACGCTGGTAGTAACGTCCAGCTGCCAAGATAACAGGCTCGGCCGTAGTCGGTTCAAAAACAGAGTCGGAATGTTGAACTTGATTGACTAACGTCAGCAATTCTTGCGGAGCAATGCCGTGCTTTTCCATGTATTTTTGATTCTCTGTATCCCACTCGATCCACAAAGAGCCATCTGCTGAAAACGTGCGTGAAGGCAACGAAAGCTCATAAATTTTTTCAACGTGAATTCCAAAATAAATAACCACCTGGTCATCACGAACATCCTCAAGTGGTTGCTGTGGGATAAGCGATTCGGCTTTGTCGTTGAGGCGATCTTGTAGATAAACATAATCCTGAACCTGCGAGGCGCTTGTTTGCCAAATAATCGATATAGCCAACAGCGACAATGCAACAAGAATGAAGCGCGGCATCAACCGTATTGTTTTACTCAGTTTTATATTTTTATTTTTCTTTGTCATCTCTTAGCCCTCAGCCGCAGCAGCGTCGGGCTTGAATCGCCCTGCATCCGGTCGACCGCTGGTCCAATCACAGCGATACCCCTCATTCTCGGGAAGCCACTGAGACCACACTTGAGGCGCAATAAAACCACCATCATGAATAATTTTAAATTGTCCATCGGCCTGCACTTCGCCGATAAATACTCGCTTTTTAAGGTGGTGATTTGGCTGCACCTCGACTTCGCCCTCCGGGCCTTCAAACACGGTTCCTGGCAGTGTCTCTCGAACCAAGCGAGGATCCACGCTTTTGGCTTTTTCTGCAGCAAGTGCCCATATATATACCATGCCATAAGCCGCTTCGGCCGGACCGTTAGTGACCCTATGGATTCCATTCATAGCCTTAAAACGCCTGGTAAATTCCACCGCCTTATCCGTATCAAGACTTTGGAAAAACCCCCAGCTTGCCAGCGAATTTTGCAGATACCTTGGGCCTATTGCAAAGACTTCTTCTTCCGAGATAGAAAAACTCATAATGCTGTAACCAGCGCTATCAGTCATCCCGGTTGCATATGCAGTTTCGAAAAATGCGACATTAGAGTCACCGTTAATAGTGTTGATGATAACTCCACCGTCAGGCATGCTATGCATAATTTGATCGATAGTCGGCTGCATATTTTTATCGCCAAGCGGAACATATATCTCGCCAACCACGTAACCTCCTGACGCAGCCAACTGGGCTTTGATAATGCGATTCGCTGTACGTGGATAAACATAGTCTGAGCCAATGAGGAAAAAATTATTACCTTTGTTTTTCAGCAGCCACTTAACCGCCGGCTCAACCTGCTGGTTCGGTGTTGCCCCCGCATAAAAAATATTTCGAGAGCACTCCTCTCCTTCGTATTGAAGCGGGTAAAATAGCAGATGGTCGCGGCTCTCAAATACGGGCAGCATCGCTTTACGACTAGCGGAGGTCCATCCACCAAAAACTACCGCCACTTGGTCCACGTCTATTAATCTTTCAGCCCGGCGTGCAAATGTCGACCATTCGCTCTGGCCATCCTCTTCTATCGGTACGATCTTCAGTTTTTGTGTATTGATCTGAATGCCGCCGGCGGCATTAATCTCTGCTATAGCCAGCAGTTCTGCCTCAGCTACCGTATGCTCAGAAATAGCTAAGCTACCGGTTCGAGAATGCAAGATCCCGACCTTGACTTCACCGGTAAACTGGCCGGTAATATCGGGCTCATTTTCACAACCGAGCATCAGCGAGGCTAGCAACCCGCATATCAGCCAACGCCAATGAAAAAAAATGCTAAAAAACAATTTTAATTCGTACGATCCGGGATTCAAGATTCAGCCTTATTGATTACTAGAAACGGCGGTAGCAGGGATGCTTCGACCGACAATTATAAACGCGTTACCTGGACTTTAATAGGGATGCCAACGGCGAGGTACTGCCTCAAGCAACAACAAAAACGTCAACCTACGAATAACCCTGACAGTGATTTGTGAACTTCAGCTTCGGGCAAAGACCACATAAAAAGGGATAAGTCACTCTCTTTCGCCAGTCTTGAATAACTTTGATTCGTTACTTGACTCTCTGTATTTCCCACTATTCAATAGGCATAAGTCAGACAGTTGCCTTCAAAAAATAGCACCACAGCTAAGCTGACACGGCATCAGCGTGAGGAACAGACTATGAGTTTATTTGGAGAAAAATGCGCTCGGTGCGGCATACGCACTCGGAATAAAGAAGATGACAAGGCTATTTGCGAGAGCTGCGCCCAGGAAATGCACCTACTGCTCGAAGCGGGCAATGAGGAGTTACGAGTCTGCCCTATCGACGGCGCCACCATGAACAAGGAAATAGCACACGTGGTCGTCATTGACCGCTGTCCTACCTGCTCTGGCGTGTGGCTGGATGGTGGAGAACTTGATAAAATGCGAAATGGGGCAGAGAGTGAGGCCCTGATGCTAATGGCAACGGGGCTCGCCTATCCGATGTAGGTGATGCGCGTGAGTCGCGGAGAACTTCGACGCTATCCGGGGATGACGATCGAGAAGAATAAAAATTTACCGCCCTATCTGGGTATTCCGGTGCGCCTGCATTGTCTGGCAAAGGATTCTACAGCGCGTTTTTCACAGCTTGTTGATGTGATGGCAGAACGTTTGTTCGCTTCTGCTATTGACGTTGAGGCATGGAAAGCCCTCGACTAATCCACGAGACTGAAGCCTATGGAACAAAAACAATTAGATCACTTTCGGCTGTCGTTGATATCGAGCAAAGAAGAGATCGAACAAATACGCAAGACGAATACAGAGGCCGCTGGTACGGTTACACTTGACCAGTCCATGATGGGCCGTCTATCTCGCATGGACGCGCTACAAGGCCAGCAGATGGCACAAGAAACGACACGCCGGAGAAAGATACAGTTACAGAAAATCGACAGCGCATTGCGTCGCATGGATGCAGGCAAATATGGGTATTGCCTACTATGTGGCGATGAAATCGAGAGCGCCAGGCTAGACTTTGATTCAGCTAGCACCCGCTGCATAGGGTGCATGGATAACTAATCGCTCTTCTGTACCGCGCATCTGTTTACAGCATCCCCTAATGGGTCACGGACATGCAGTGTAACGCGCTGAAGAGGGCCATTAGATTATTCTGACGGCTCATCGAATCGATTTTCACCTTCATGGCTGGGCTGTACTAACCAGTACAGAAAAATCAGGTAACCAATAATTGGAATCAGCAGAATCAGTATCCACCAACCGCTTCTGTCCGTGTCACGGAGACGTCTTACAGCGACAGCGAGATTCGGCAGTAATAACGCTAGCGCTGCCACCATTGCCAGCGGACCCCCTGTCTGGCCATCAAAGGCCTCTACTCCGAAGACAGCAGCATCAATAACCCGTAAAAAGAGATTGAACAACAACATGGCGAGAAACCACCACCAGTATTCCGAACGGGATGCTCTGCCGGTAAACGTCGCGTACTTGCCAAGAACTGTTCGAACTGCAGTTTGTATGTCCATCGCTATATCCTCTTCCGCGTTGTTCGCTACTATGCCATCAATAGTGCGAGCTTGACAGTATGCGGGATGGGACTGACTAAAAGCTGTCGTTACCTTGGATATGGCTATGGACGCTGAACTCGAAATCGTTAGCGTTGCACCAACTGATTCAACTACACTAAAAGACTGGGGACGAAGGTTGGAGCCCAGGTCACTGGTTCAACATTTGGCCTACACTGGGTCCACAGCGTTTTCGGAGCAGAGAAAACCAGACATTCATGGATAAAAGTACAACATTATCAATTGGTTACGAGGATGCAGCCTTTTTATGCGCCTGATGCTTGCCCCTATGGAAGGTGTCATTGACCATACCATGCGTCAGCTACTCACCTCGCTGGGCGGCGTAGACCGCTGTGTCACAGAATTTGTGCGGGTCACGGATCGGCTGTTACCGCCACGCGTCTTTCACCGCCTCTGTCCAGAACTGTTGGCGGGCGGAACGACTGCTTGCGGGGTTCCGGTTTATCTGCAACTGCTGGGAGGCCAGCCGACTGTGGTGGCGGACAACGCTGCACGTGCGGCGGAACTGGGTGCTCTAGGCATTGACCTGAATTTTGGTTGCCCTGCTAAAACAGTGAATCGCTCTAATGGGGGCGCCATTCTTTTACGTGAGCCTCAGCGTGTTCACGATATTACTGCAGCAGCAAGAGCCGCTGTGCCTGCGCATATTCCCGTCACAGTGAAAACGCGACTGGGGTATGAGGATAAAGCGCTATTTTTGGATATCGTGGCGGGCATAGAAGCCGCCGGCGCGAACGAACTTACGGTGCATGCCCGAACCAAAAGACAAGGCTATCGCCCGCCTGTCTGCTGGGACGCCATCGCCGAAGCTCGAGAATTGGTGTCACTGCCAATCATTGCCAATGGCGATATTTGGAGTGTCGACGATGCGTTTCGCTGCCTCGCCGTCACCGGCTGTGATGCATTGATGCTGGGGCGAGGTGTCTTATGCCGGCCAGATCTACCGAGACTGATTGCGGCAGCGGCGATCTGCGGGGAACCTGGAGAGTCTCTGCACTGGCCAGACATCACGCCACTATTGGCGAACTTCTTCGAGCTCAATCTCCTGCACTACGACGCCCGAAACGCAGGTAACCCTCTCAAACAGTGGCTGGTTTACCTGCGCGGCTACTTTCCTCAGGCCGCACTCCTATTTGAACAGATCAAACGGCTACGCGCACCTGAAGACATTCGATCCATCTTACAACAGGCCCTGCCCCCTATTGCCGCAAAGCGCTGCGCAGCCTAACGAATTAACAGGATCACGATTGTACAAGCGCGGCCAATCAAGACATACTTCTAATCTAGTGTGAGGTCATGCATGCAGTGGCCACAGTTTTTGACGGAAACCGTATGAGCAAGACACAACGACATATCCAGCTGATGGACACCACTCTGCGCGACGGGGAGCAAACCCAAGGCGTCTCCTTTTCCCCTGAGGAAAAAGTGAATCTCGCTAGCGCACTGTTAAAACAGCTCAAAGTCGATCGCATTGAAGTTGCATCGGCACGGGTGTCTCAGGGGGAAATGGAAGCGGTTTCCAGTATCAATCAATGGGCTCAGGAAGAAGGGCTAGGTGACCGAATTGAAGTGCTGGGTTTTGTCGATCACACCAAGAGTGTTGACTGGATTCTGCAAACCGGTGGCCAGGTAATCAATCTACTGACCAAAGGCAGTGAAAAGCATTGCAGGGAGCAGTTAGGGAAGACACTCGATCAGCACGTAACTGAAATCTTGCAAACCGTAAACTACGCGCTGGAAAAAGGTTTGCAGGTCAATGCGTACCTCGAGGACTGGTCGAACGGCTACCTGAACAGCCGTGATTACGTTTACACAATGATGGATCAGCTAAAAGATTGCGGGATACGTCACTTCATGCTGCCCGATACCCTGGGCGTTATGGCGCCCCAAGAGGTCTTCGACAGTCTCAGCGATATGACAGCGCGCTATCGGGAACAACAGTTCGATTTTCACCCCCACAACGATTACGGCCTAGCAACTGCCAATGTTATGGCTGCGGTTCGAGCCGGAGTGAACTCCATACACTGCACCGTCAATTGCCTGGGAGAACGAGCCGGCAATGCATCAATGGCTGAAATCAGTGTTGTTTTGCGCGACAAGATGGACATCAACCTGTCAATCGATGAAAGCTACATCGTACAACTTAGTACTATGGTTGAATCTTTCTCTGGCAAAAGAGTACCCGCAAATGCACCCATCGTCGGGGCCGACGTATTCACGCAGACGGCAGGCATTCACGCAGATGGAGACAGCAAAGGTGGTCTTTACAAGACCCGACTCAGCCCAGAGCGCTTCTCCCGCACCCGCAGTTACGCATTGGGCAAGATGAGCGGCAAAGCATCGCTGACCAAAAATCTCGAAGCACTGGGGCTGAAGCTGTCCGAAGAAAACCAACGAAGGGTATTGGCGAGAATTGTCAAACTGGGTGATTCCAAGGAACTGATCACGACCGAAGACCTCCCCTTTATCATCGCCGAGGTACTTGAAAGCAAAAATTATCATCACATCAAATTATTGCACTGCTCTGTCACCAGCGAACTAAACCTGAACTCGACTGTGAGTATACGTGTCGATGTTGATGGAGACATACAGCAGGCTACCGGCTCGGGGAACGGCGGTTTTGATGCCTTTATCTACGCGATGAATGAAGTCATGGCGTCAAAAAACTATGTATTACCGAAACTGGCGGACTACGAGGTGCGTATCCCCAGGGGCGGCCACACCAATGCATTAACAGAGTGTGTTATTACCTGGGACTGCGATGGGCAGGAAACGAAAACCCGAGGAGTGCACTCTAACCAGGTGTTTGCCAGCATATTGGCTGCGCTACGGATCATCAATTTACAGTTGCACGAACGCTCATCAGCCCAGTAGTCACTTATTTTTGATGAGCACTGGGGCACACTAGACCACTGCTGGCATTGCCCTCAGCGCCGCAACCACTTTATCGCCGAACTCGGCGGTTTTAATCATTTTCACACCGCTGCCTGGCTTAGATAGATCCGGCGTCGAGTAGCCATCAGCAAACACACTCTGCATCGCTGTCCAGACATTTTTCGACTCCTCCACCATGCCAAAGCTATCCTCCAACATCATGGCAACAGAACCAATCATGGAATACGGATTGGCAATATTCTGCCCGGCGATATCAGGTGCAGAGCCATGCGAGGGCTCGTAGTAACTTTTTTCAGGCCCCTTACATGCAGAAGGCATCAAGCCCAGAGAACCCAGAATGCCGCCGCCCTGATCACTCAATATGTCGCCAAACATATTTTCCATTACCATAACATCAAACTGTCCCGGGTTGAGACACAACTGCGTGGCAGCTGCATCGACCAGAATATGTTTGATCTCTACCTCCGGATATTCCACAGCAACCTCCTCCAACACCTCATTCCATAGAACGCTGGACTTTAAAACATTGCTTTTATGAATATTGTGCAGTACTTTTTTGCGGCGCATCGATAGCCGCAGTGCTTCATGCATGATGCGGCAAATCTGCTCCTCGTCGTACTCCAAGGTCTCCTTAACATAGCGCAAGCCCTTTTCATTTACCCCAACTTCCTTGTCACCGAAGTACAAGCCACCGACCAATTCACGCACCATGACTAAATCGATGCCCTCACCAATGATCTCAGGCTTTAACGGAGAAAAATGTGCGAGAGCCTTCGGCAGCGACACAGGACGGAAATTAGCGAAAGTATTGTAGCGCCGACGCAAAGGTAATAGTGCACCCCGCTCCGGCTGCATATCGACTGGGATTTTTTTCGACTCTTCATGACTCAGGCCGATCGGGCCCTTGATAATTGCATCGGCTTCATCACAAATCGCCTTGGTCTCGTCGGGAAAAGGATGGCCGCACTTGAAATACGCCGCGGCACCAAAATCTGCTTCAATTAAGGTGAATGTGACATCGTTACGCTCTTCGATCAGGCGAAATATTTTCACTGCCTCGTGCATGATTTCGGGGCCAATCCCGTCTCCCGCCAACAGGGCGATTTTGTAGTTCTTCATACTGTAATTCTCTGGGTTAGTCTCTATAGGATGCAGCTGATACAGCTACCCAATCACGAAAGCGGGCTATTCTACTTTAGATCAGTGGAAGTTTCATCGGTTTGACCCCATCGCACCCAACAGATTTCCTGGCGCTAGCCAATATCACCGCCAGACAATCGCAGGCTCACCCCAATACGGCACATAGCAAGGGCACCATGGCATCGTCCAGACTACCGATATTCATCTCGTTACTCCCTGGTACTGTCTGCTGACCACGCTGCATCAACCCGTGGCACTGACGCTAACAGAGCCCGAGTATAGGGGTGTTGCGGGCGCGTCAGAATCTCCTCAGTCGTACCTTGCTCTACCAACCTGCCCGACTGCATCACACCCACCCGATGTGCCAGGCCGGGAACAATAGACAAGTCATGCGTAATGAAAAGGTAGGAGACGCCGAACTCGCTCTGTAATTCCTGCAGCAACTCCAATACCTCTGCACGGATTGAAACATCCAACGCACTGGTAGGCTCATCACAAATAATCAATTCAGGCTCCACCGCCAACGCCCTCGCTATGGCGACGCGCTGCAACTGACCGCCGGACAGTTCGTGCGGATAACGTTGGCTAAACTCAGCACCCAGTTGTACGCGCTCCAATAACGCGCTTATACGTTGTTCGCGTTCTGCAACTGGCAGGCCCATCAGGCTATCCACACCTTCACGAATAATTTCTCTTACCGTAAGACGCGGATTCATAGAAGAAAAGGGGTTCTGAAATATCACCTGAATTTTCTTACGGTATGGTAGTAAGGCTCGTCGATTTAGTGACTGTATCGGGACGCCTTGGAAGGTGATTTTACCTGTCGAAACTCGGTCAAGATTCAGGATGGCACGGCCGAGAGTCGACTTGCCACTCCCGGACTCACCCACCAGTGCATAGGTCTCTCCCCGACCAATGCTGAGCGACACGCCATCGACAGCTCGAACGTAATCTGAGACTCGCTGTAAAATACCCTTGCGAATCGGAAAGTGTACTTTGACATCATCCAGTTGCAACAACGCCTCACCTTCAAAGGCACTGTGGAAATTTGTAAGGTCTGGCAAAGCTTCAATCAGTCTGCGGCTGTAGGCCTCTTTGGGATTGCGAAAAAAAGCATCCACTGGCGCTCGCTCGATAATTTCGCCGCGATACATAACAGCGACCTCATCGGCCGTATTTCTGACCACGCCCATATCGTGCGTGATCAGCAACACCGCCAACTGGCGCGAGCGGGTCAAGCCTCTGATCAGTGCCAACACCTGCTGCTGAATAGTCACATCAAGTGCAGTCGTAGGCTCGTCAGCGATGAGAATGTCGGGCTCGCAGGCTAGCGCCATCGCAATCATCACGCGCTGCTGTTGTCCCCCCGATAACTGGTGTGGGTAGAAGCCATAGCGTTCATCTGGGCTCTGGATACCTACCTCTGCAAATAATTGCATAACTCGCTGCCGAAGAGCGCCGCCCCTTAGGGATGTGTGCAAACGTAGGGTCTCAGCGACCTGCTCACCGACCGTCTGTACTGGATTCAAGGCAGACATGGCATTTTGAAAAATCATCGCCACACGCTCACCGCGCACTGTCTGCATATCCGCTTCTGGCAGCTCCAACAGATCCAAGCCGGCAACCCGAACCTCGCCGCCGGTGATTCCCAGAGCAGCCGGCAACAGGCGCATCGCCGCAAGAGAGGTCACCGATTTACCACTACCCGACTCACCGACTAGCGCGAATATCTCGCCAGCCTTTAACTCGAAGCTGACGCCATTGAGTATGGTGTCGCCAGTCTCCAGCGCTTTCACTCTGAGATTCTGTACCTGCATAACAACAGTAGACCGCCCCGTCATGCGGGAGCCACCCCTGATCCGGTGCGCGGATCAAAAGCATCACGCACCAAGTCCGCAAACAGATTGGCTGCCAGCACTAGTACAAACATAAAGAAGAACGCCCCACTGAGGGTCCACCACACGACAGGCTCACGAGACAATTCAGATCGAGCGCTGTTAATCATATTGCCCCAACTGCCCATCGCAGGATCAATGCCCACCCCAATATAGGACAGCACCGCCTCTGCTAATACCAGCGAACTGAAATCAAGTACAAAGGTAATCAAAATAATGTGAACGACATTGGGCAATATGTGACGCGTCACGATACGGCTGTGGCTCACGCCGAAAGCGTGGGCGGCCTGGACGAATTCCAGCTGACTGATCTTCAGTGTTTCTCCGCGGATCAAACGACAAAGAGACGACCAACTGGTGACTCCCAAAATAAAACACAGAGCAATAAATCGCGCATCGGCTTTTTCCATACCGGTAGAAAAGAAGTCCGGATGCAAGTCGATATACACCTGAAACAACAGTACAGAAGCGGCGATCAGTAAAATACCCGGAATGGAACTCATGGTGGTGTAAAGATACTGTACTACATCATCCACCCAGCCCTTGAAATACCCTGCCATCACACCAAGAGTAACCGCAATGGGCAGCATAATCAGCGTAGCCAACGTACCCAATAGCACGGCTGTGCGTACACCCTTGATACTCTGATAGGCCACATCGACTCCACCGCGATCGGTGCCCAATACATGGTAGTAACGACTGATAAGCACCAGCCACACCGCCAAACAGATGACAGCCGTCTGTGTCCCCCATGAGGCATACCAGGGCAGTGAACTACGGCGCAAAAAAGCCCATTGCACGCCGACCAATACAGCCGAGATCAATAGGCCACAGACCAGCGCCCAGAGGGTCCTCGCAACAACATCTGCCCAGCGCTCTGCGGGTTTTGAAAGATGGCGTCCCGCATGCTCGAGTAGGGGAAAATCTCTGTATAACAGGCCATTTTCATCCTTCATGTTCTCTTTCGCAAAGGACTTCAGTGCAAAGGGCGCAGAGTAGGTGCGCTCAAAGCGCTCACCCATCCCCACCAGCATCACATCCAGAGCGCTGGTGACCTGATTATTGTAAAAGACCTCACTCCTTTGCGCTCCTTCAACCGGTTCCAGCGCTCGACGGAAGTGCAGCGAATCGAGCAGTGCTATACCGACATAGACCAAAATCAGCGTGAAGGTCACCATACCTAGGCGTGTGCTGAATACCCGCCGCCAGTGCTCTCGTGTCTGGGGATCGCGCCGCAACCGCAGGAAAAACAGGCACAGCGCCAGCACCAATAAATAAATCAATACGTCGGACCAGAGCAGCAAGGGCCTCATCTGCTAATCCAACCGCAACCTAGGATCAGCCCAGGTATAGGAAATATCAGTAAGGATAAGTCCGATGATGTACAGGATGGAGCCTATAAATACCATACTGCGAACGATGGCAAAGTCCTGCGACTTGATGGCATCAAGCATATAGCTGCCTAGGCCCGGGATGCCGAAAAACGATTCTATCAACAGCCCACCCATAAACAGCGACGGGATCAACACTACAATGCCGGTAAGGATGGGGATCAGTGCGTTAGGCAATATATGCCTAAAAAGGATGCGGATCTCGCTGGCGCCCTTCGCTCTCGCAGTGCGCACATAGTCTTGGTTTGCTTCCTCCAAAAATAGCGTGCGATACCAGCGTGCTCCAGACCCAATACCCGCCACAACACCGACTAGCACGGGCAAGATTAAAAACTTCCAGAACTGTCCATGGGCATGAAAACCGGAAATAGGTACCAGCCGCCACGTTTTGGCCACGAGATATTGTCCCCCGATAATATAAAACAAATAAGAAATCGACATCATCGCCACGAACACAAACACGATCCAGCGATCCAGTCGCGTGGCGTGGAACATCACTACCAGTAGCGCGACACAAATATTCACCCAGATACCCACTACAAAGCTCGGCACCGCCACCGCCAAGCTTGGCCACATGCGCGTGGATATGTCAGTGGTGATATCGCGCCCGCTCTCAGATCGACCAAAGTCAAACGCAAACAATCGGAGTGACTTGGCAAAGAAAATGGTTTCCGTCACAGCACCACTGCCAGCAGCGTCAGGATTATAAAACAGCGGCCTGTCATAGCCATTTTTTTTCTTCCATGACTGGATAGCTTCGGGTGTCACATATTTCGCTCCCAGCTGGGAGACCGCCATATCGTCGGGGGAATTCACCACAAAAAATAGCGTAAACGTCAGCAGGTTAACACCCAGCAAAATAGGGATGGCGTAAAACAGTCGTCGAATAATATAGGTCAGCATAACTATTCCTGTGCGTGCCGTGCAGTCGCTTTCTGACGACGGCGATAGGCAATGACTCCGGGCAACGCCAATGCGACTAAAATGAGCGCCGCCGCGTAAAGGGGTCTCGTAATCGGTTGGTTCCAACGGTTCTGCATTTTGGCTCGCTCGTCAGGCTCGACTCGAACATATTTTAATGTCGCTCTAGAAATACCGTGGCGCTTATTGTTGTGCACCCAGCTGTTATTCAAGAATATTTCCGTGGGGTAATAGGCAAATAGCCACACCGCGTCATGACGGAACAGCTCGACCATTCGAGCGACGAGTGAATCGCGCTCAGGTCCCTGCGGTAAAATGCGCATCTGACGGAATAAACTATCATATTCCTCGTTAGCGTAGTTGCCATTATTAGCACCATCGCACGCGCATTCCAGAGGGCCCTCTGGTCCATAGAGCAAAAACAAAAAATTCTCCGGGTCAGGATAATCGGCCGACCAACCGAATGAGAATATCTGCGTATTCCCGGTCAACATTTTCTCTCGTGTTCGGTTGAAATCAGCAGGACGAAATTCCACCTGCACACCAATCTGTGAAAACACACGGACAATCCAAGTCATCAGAGTGTTGTTGATCGCCTGACTCTGAACATCTAGAAAAATCTTTAACGGTTCACCGGTAATATCATCACGGCCATTGGGGTAGCCCGCCTCCGCTAGCAGTTGCCGGGCGTATTCGATCGATTTTCGCTGCGCCACGCCATCCACCCAATCGTAGACATAGGGATTCATTCCGGCCTCACCCTCCAAATGACCAGGAATGCCCGGAGGAATAGGGTTTTCGGCTACGATACCATTGCCCATGTAAAAAATGTTGAGGTAATCCTCCGTTTGGAAGGCAATCTGTAAAGCCCGTCGCAACTTCCGTTTTTTCTCGGTGTAGCCACCTACAACCGGATCACGCATATTAAATCCGTAATAATAAACGGCCGGCTGCACATCCGGCGACATGGTGATATTGTGTTCTTTCAATTCAGGCGCAAGCTCCACCCCATTGGCACCGATCTGGAAGGCTCGATCGAATAGCCCAGCGGGTTGGCTGTGGACCTCTCCTGAGCGATCATAGTAACCCTGTAGAAACTTGGTCCACTGCGACAACGACTCTTTTTCAATTCGAAAAACCGCACGGTCCACAAAAGGAATAGGCTTACCAGCATCCGCCAAAAACCCTGCCTCCAAATCCCCCGGCTCTCCCTCTGATGGAAAAAAATCGTCCCGGTAGTTAGGATTGCGTTCCAGTATAATTTCGCTGTTGGGATCATTGCTGGCCATAAGAAATGGCCCGGAACCGACCGGCCACCAGTCCAGGGTGAGATTGCGATCGACGAAGCCTGGGTTGTGATAAAACCGATCGACTTCCGGCCCGACAGGTGAAAAAAACGGCATCGCTAACCAGAATAAAAATTGTGGATAACGACCGATAATCGTAATAGTCAACGTGAGCTCATCCACCACCTCGAGGCCTTCCATAGCGTAGTTGTCTAGGTCAAGCCACTGATCACGCGGCAGAGAAGCCACTTGCTCGGAAAACGCCTTCATGCCGACAATATACTGGGACATGAAACCCAGCATGGGAGACCCAATGACCGGATCGGCTAGCCGCTTAATGGCATAGACGTAGTCGTTGGCATGTACCGGACGATCACCCGTATGAGGAAAATCCGGAATTTGGTGATAGCGCTCACCGGCCGCCGCAGTCTCAAACAAATATTCAGGCCGCCCGGATGCATCGAGTGCAAAAGCCGGATGAGGCTGATAGTGCAGATCATCGCGCAAATGCAGGGTGTACCGGGTAAAGGCTACTGACTCATCGTCCTCATTCACCACCTTGCCTGAAGAATCAAGATAGCTCACCTCTGGCAAGGAGACCAATGCGCCTGGAATCAGCTCGTAGGGACGTTTGAGAAAATGGTAAGTCAGAGGTGGCTCATAAATCTGCATCGTAAACAATGATTCGTCTGAGGCATAGGAGATCGCCGGGTCGAGGTGCTTGGGCGGAGTAGAGATAATCATTGACTGGTAGGTAGCCAGACCGTCGGGGGATGGCAGCTGCGGATCATTCCAGGGCCGCTCATCACAGGCCGCCAGAAACATCACCACCGCAACCAGCAACAACCAAGTGAAGTGGCGCTGGATTTTGGTACTAGGGATCATTTGATCGGCTTTCATTGGCTATAAAGGCAGCGGCATGTTTACAAGCGAGCAAGCATAACCTGTCGCTACAGAATTCGCACCCGCAAAAAAGATGCGACACCGACGCTCTAGTGCCTATAATGGTGAAAACTGACCCAGCCTCGACCTCATCGGAAGCAGAATAATAATGACCAACGCCAATGCGGCATCACCTTTGCCCGTAACAGACAACGCCTTTTTCGGTCATCCCCTTGGGCTATTTGTCTGCTTTGCCACTGAAATGTGGGAACGTTTTTCTTTCTATGGCATGAAATTCCTCCTGCTGCTTTACCTAACGAAATATCACCTGTTCAGTGATAGCAATGGACTCGAAGTACTCGGTAGCTACGCCGCACTGGTATACGCCATGCCTGTTATAGGTGGCCTGCTGGCAGACCGCTATCTCGGTATGCGCAAGGCCGTGATTTTCGGGGGGGTATTACTGGTATTAGGCCATCTGGGCATGGCGATGGAGGGAGAGCAGGCTCGTGTGGTCGGGGATCAGGTCATTCGCGATGAGGGCAGTCTACAAGTCTTTTATTTGTCGCTGGCACTGATTGTCATCGGAGTGGGCTTTCTCAAGCCAAACATCTCTACGATTGTGGGTAAGCTCTACGCTCAGGACGATCCAAGGCGTGATGCAGGCTTTACCCTTTTTTATATGGGCATCAACATGGGCGCCTTTGCTGCGACTTTACTGTGCGGCTACCTTGGCGAAACTTTTGGCTGGCGCTACGGTTTCGGTGTGGCAGGAATTGGAATGGCCATAGGACTGGCCACCTTTCTGCTCGGACAAAAATACCTACATGGTCTTGCCGAACCCCACAATAGCGCTACTCTTAAACAAAAATCTCCGATCGGCCTGAATAAGGAATGGACAATCTATCTGTGCGGCCTGCTGGGCGTTATTGCGGTCTGGAAAATGCTGCAATTTCACAGCGCGGTTGGGCACACCCTAAATCTACTCTCAGTGACAGTACTGCTAGGGCTGGGCTGGTTCATCATGGTCAAATGCAATCCGATTGAGCGCAGCCGCATGCTGGCGCTGATCATTCTAACCATGTCTAGCGTGGTATTCTGGGCGCTATTTGAGCAAGCCTCCGCCTCTATGACTCTGTACGCCGACCGTGTACTGGATCGTAATATTCTCGGCTTGGAGATGACGGCATCCCAGTTTGGCTCACTCAACGCGTTCTTTATTTTTGTGTTTGCCCCGCTTTTTGCCTGGCTCTGGATCTTTTTAGGTCGACGGGGGCTCGAGCCTAACACTCCCGTTAAATTTGCGCTGGGTATCGCTCAGGCAGGACTCGGATTTGGGGCTCTTGTCATCGGCGCAGCCACACCGAACGAGGCAGGCATGGTGGCTGGGTATTGGATGGTGCTGGCCTACTTATTACACACCACTGGCGAGCTATGTCTCTCCCCTGTAGGGCTATCGGCCGTCACCAAGCTCTCCGTTCCAAGCGTGGTCGGGGTCATGATGGGAGCCTGGTTTCTGGCAACTGCTTACTCTGAGTTTGTTGCCGTACAATTGGCTAAGCTGGCAGCGGTTGAAACCGTTAACGGCGCAGTGACCGATATCGGCGCCGCACTGGCAAGCTATACGGCGTTATTTACCAATTTACTGTACGTGGGTCTGGCAATGGCAGCACTATTGTTATTACTGTCCCCACTGTTGAAAAAAATGATGCACGGCATTCACTAGGAGATTCCAATGTCCAAGCGCGAATTCGATATCATCGTCTGGGGAGCAACCGGCTTTACAGGTCAATTAGTCGTGGAGTACCTAACGGAAACCTATGGCGTGGACGGTGAACTCCGCTGGGCCATCGCCGGGCGTAATCGTAACAAACTTGAGTCTGTGCGACAGTCCTGTCTCGCCGATGGACAGCATGACCAGCTTCCCATTCTCATCGCCGACAGCAACGACCCCGACAGCCTTGCGACACTAGTGCAGAAGGCGCGCGTGATATGCACGACTGTTGGACCCTACGCGAAATATGGCACAACGCTGGTTGAGTCCTGCGTCGAGGCGGGCACACATTACTGCGATCTAACGGGTGAAGTGCAATGGATGGCGAGGGTAATCCCTAAGTATCAGAAAGCCGCCGAGGCGAGTGGAGCCCGCATTGTGCATACCTGCGGCTTCGATTCAGTACCCTTTGATATGGGAAACTGGTATCTACAGCAGGTGATGCTCGAACGTCATGGCGTCTATGCCCAGCAGGTCAAAGCGCGGGTCGGCCGCAATCGGGGCGCCGCCAGTGGCGGCACGATCGCCAGTGTCCTCAATATGATGGAAGAGGCTCAGAACGACCCTTCCGTGCGACGCGAAGTGGCTAACCCCTATGCGCTCTACCCTGCAGGCACCCCCGCGGGCCGGGATGGCCCCGATCAGGCAGGCGCAAAGTTTGATACAGATTTTAATCAGTGGACCTCGCCTTTCATCATGGCTGCCATTAACACTCGCGTAGTACGTCGCAGTAACGCGCTACTGGGCTTTCCGTGGGGCGAGAGTTTTCGCTATGACGAAGCCACCCTCAATACCTCCCGCTACCAGGCCACTCGCAACACTATAGCAGGCGGTATAGGCATGGTTGCGTTAGCCTTGGGCCCAACACGAAAACTGGCACAACGCTTTTTGCCCAAGCCGGGTGAAGGGCCAACGCGTGATCAGCGAGAGGCCGGCTACTATGAAGTTTTTTTCCGCGGCATTGACTCTCAGAACCCTCAAAAAGAGATCACGATCAGCGTCAGTGGTGACTTGGACCCCGGATACGGCTCAACCGCTAGAATGCTAGGCGAAGCTGCCGTATGTCTGGCAAAAGACGAGCTGACCGTGGGCGGAGGATTCTGGACGCCTGCTTCAGCTTTAGCCGGAAAATACCTGGACCGCTTAACCTCAAGCGCAGGCCTGACCTTCAAGGTTGTTGATTCGGTGACACAATAGGCCTTGCAATACCAGCTGCATCCAGCGCTGAAAATGACTATTGATAAGTTGTGGCGCTGGTAAAGAAGCCTAAATCCTCGTACATTCACTGCAAATAACGATAAAAATGAAAGGAGACATTGGACGCGAGGTGAACACATTTAACCTCACGTTTAGCGGCGAGATACTGGCTGGAAAAGATCCAGCAGCAGTAAAGCTGGGCTTTGGAAAAATGTTCACCATCGACGATCCGGTCCGGCTGGAGCATTGTTTTTCAGGAGAAACCGTTGTCATGCGCCGCAATCTCGAGCGCAAAGAAGCAGCCCAATATTATCATGAAATGCAGGTTCTAGGTGCAGGAGGCGCACTGGTAAAGGTCACAGCCGGCGCGCGCGCAGATACTGTGAGAGTGTTCCCGCAACTGGCTGCGCAGGAGGCATCTGAGGTAAAAGCAGTGCTCGCCGAGCCACTGCGAACGGCCACTGACGCCGCTGCACTGAACCCGCGCCAACATCAATCGGGCAAACCCAATCTGTACAAGCTTCGGCCCTTTCGTAATTCCGATGAGGTGCGCGACCGAAGTGCGCGGGCTCAGCAGCGCATGCGCCAAAGTTACACACTGGGAGCCATTGCCCTACTTGGATTTCTTTTAGCGGGCCGGGGTTTTTTAGAGCACCCGACGGAACCGATCATCACTGGCGCTGATGCCGTCGCCATCGATCAGCGCTCCAGGCCCGCATTGCTGGCGGGAAATTTCCTGCTGTTGCACGATCGTTCTGGCATTAGCACAGGTGAGGTGCTGCTAGACACCATCGGAGTAAACACGCTAAAACCGCCCATGGCCTTTGACAATACCGGTACATTGTTCGCTCTTGGCAGCCTTACTATCGATGACACAGAGCGATCAGACGATACAAACTCGCAATTGCTGCGCTGTGAGCTTCTCACCTCTCACTGTCAGCGTTTTTTACCTGGCTTCAAAGAAATCAGTATCGACGCGTTCGTAATAAACCCGGTGGATGGCAACCTCTTACTCATAGACACTTCAGCAGGATTGCTGCTAAAAGCGAATCGGGACGGCAAGATATTGGCTCGCGCTGCCATCGAGATCCCCGCGCACCCAGTATTGCGACTGCACGCTGGATTATTATTGATCAATAGTCCACAGGGTACTGGGGTCCGTGTATTTCGCTATGAAACAAGCGCTTTTGGTCAACAACTGGATGAGATCCCATTGCTGCCACCGGCCGCACTAGAGGCCGGACAATTCGGTGTTAGCGATTTCGTCTGGTCGGCGGGCTTCTGGTGGGCAATCCTAAAAAACCCGGAGTCAGGGAGTATGGGGCTGTATCGTTTCGACGAAGATTGGAATTACATTCAGCACGTTCTACTACCGATGGCCAACGGCACCCTGCAACTGACAAGTTGGGGCGAGAAAACCCTGGTCAACAATTCGCATAGCATCGCGATTCAGAGATTGAGTGCTCAGGGTGCCATTGAGGCACCACTGGTATCTACTCAGTTAAAAACACTGATCAGCCGACAGCAGCGGCGCACCAGTCTTGCCACCGCAGGATGGCTAGGCCTCCTGCTCATCTGTGGACTGGGCACCGTGGTAAGCGTATGTACTGGGTACCTGCAGGGATTGCGCAGGTTCGTCTACAAATCACGCCGGGAGCGCGGTGCAGAACCACTGGACGACTACGCAGATTCACTCCACTGGATCGAACCAATGCAAAATCGGCCCGCGCTGTTGCGCCGCAGACGCTTCAGCTACAGCCTGCTGGCACTCGCGGCAATACTGGTGAGCGCACAAAGCGTGACGGCATGGCCGTTCGTCGCGCTATTAATAGCACTCAGTGGCCCCGCTGCCGCCCTGCTACTGCTCGAAAGGCATCCCGTTGGGCACATCGGCATCTGGCGGGACAGGCTTTTACTCGTAGACCACACTGGGATGTATCATTTCGCGGGCGGCTCCGATGTACAATATCAGGGACATTTCCTTCTGATCGACGATATTGTCGTCTTCTGCGGCAGTCGCTTACTTCCGGTGTTCCCAGATGCCCAAATTGAGCAATGGATCACACCGATGATAATACGCGGGACAAAAGTCGACCGTAACACCCTCGCAGTCAAGCTACTGCAAGCTCACCACCCTCTGGCCCAAGGCGCCATGGCGATGATTATCGCCGCTGTCGCGGCGATCTCAATACTCTGCCTGCAAGAAATTTTCTAGACTATGAGCAACACGGTGCGATGCAGGGCGACATCGGTTCATCCAATTCGATATACTGCACTATTAGGAGCTGCCACAGCGGCTCTACACTATCAGCAACAAGGAAGGAAATGCGACCTGCATGAATGAGCAGCATCACGATCAGTCGCCTCCCCCGCAGCGCATGCGGGTTTCACTCTTTGTCACCTGCCTGGCAGACCTGTTTCGACCATCGGTAGCCTTCGCCAGCATCAAATTGCTGGAGCAGGCGGGCTGTGAGGTCATGGTACCTCTGCGGCAAACCTGTTGCGGCCAACCCGCATACAACAGTGGCGACTACGAAGCCACCGTACCCCTTGCCCAGCAAGTCATCGCGCTGTTAGAAACGGCTGATTATGTCGTGGTCCCATCCGGCTCTTGTGCGGGCATGATATGCCACCACTACCCCAAACTACTGCAAGGAGAGTGGCGCGATCGTGCACTCAAACTAGCCGCCAAGACTTTTGAGTTGACCGTTTTCCTGAAAGACATCGCCCGCATAGAGCCGCAACGCAATAATCCGCCGAGCACCCTCTCCGTCACCTACCACGACAGCTGTGCCGGACTGCGCGAAATGAGCATCAAAGAACAGCCGCGGCAACTCCTGCGAGAGCTGTGTGGCATTGAAATCAATGAACTAGAGCAGAACGAAGTCTGTTGCGGTTTTGGCGGTACATTTTGTGCAAAGATGCCGGAAATATCAGGGAAAATGGTTAATGATAAACTCGATCATGCGCTCGCTACCGGGGCCAAAATTCTCGCCGGTGGCGATCTGGGCTGCCTGCTCAATATCGCAGGTCGAGCACAACGCCTGGGCCAAGAGATCGAGGTGCGCCATATAGCAGAGCTGTTAAGCGGAGATATGGACACCTCCCCTATCGGAGAGGGAAGGTAACCGATGGAACAACATAGCGATACCTTTCTCGATAATGCCAGTGAGGCGCTAAAAAACACCGGGCAGGCCGAGCGCCGCGATAAGATCGCGTTGTTCGCGTCGCAGATACGTACAGCTGCAATTGACAGTTTCGAAGGTTTTGACGACCTCAGGCACCACGTAAAGAAAATTCGGCAGCACAGTCTGGATAATCTGGACTACTACCTCAGTCAGTTTGAAAAGGAAGCCGTGCACAACGGCAATCAGGTCCACTTTGCCCGTGACAGCGAGGAATTCAACAGCCTCGTCTTGGATATCTGCCAGCAACACGACGCCCGGCGTATCGCCAAGGGAAAATCCATTGTGACGGAAGAGACCGGATTGAACAGCTTCTTGCAAAGCGCGGGTCTTAAGGTCATGGAAACTGACCTGGGCGAATACATTATCCAGCAGGCAGGGGAAACACCGAGCCATATTGTGAGCCCAGCGCTGCATAAATCTGCTAACGAAATTCGGGAACTATTCCAGCAAAAGCATGATCTGGGCCACAGGGAGCTGCAGAAGACCTCAGACCTGGTTGCCGAAGCACGTAATGTGTTACGGGAACATTTCTTGCAGGCTGAAGTGGGGGTTATTGGCGCCAATGCACTGATCGCCGAGAATGGATATTCCATGCTTGTCACTAACGAGGGTAACGGCGACCTCTGCGCCAATCTGCCCAAAGTGTTAATTATTTGCACGACCATCGACCGGGTACTGCCGCGAGCAGAGGACGCCACTGCGATGTCACGATTACTGGCCCGTTCAGCGACAGGCCAGCCCCACAGCTGCTATACCAGCTTCTACTCAGGGCCTCGTCGCGAAGGTGAGATCGACGGGCCGCTGGAAACACATTTCGTACTGCTGGATAACGAGCGCAGTAATATCCTGTCCAGCGATTACCGTGAAATACTCGAATGTATACGCTGCGGTGCCTGTCTCAATCACTGTCCTATCTATACCAGCGTAGGAGGACACGCCTACGGTTCGGCTTATTCGGGCCCCATAGGTTCAGTACTGACACCGCTATTGACCTCTCTGGAACAAAGCCATTTGCTTCCGAATGCATGCACCAGCTGCGGTCGCTGCGCAGAGGTATGTCCGGCGAATATCCCTCTGCCGGATTTGTTGCGCGATTTGCGACATGAGGAGGGCATAAAAAAACTATCTGCGCCGCGCTGGCGATACGGTCTGAAACTGCATAGCTGGCTGGCGAGACATCCGTCGATATACCAGACACTGACCGCTACAAGCATTCGTATATTGCACCGGTTAGGTCGCAAACGAGGCGGCTTTTCAAGACTACCTTTCGCCAGCGGGTGGACCAGTCAGCGCGATTTTCCAGCCCCTCAAGAAAACACTTTTATGCAGTTATACAAGGCCAAGATGAAGCAGAACAATGAGCGGTAGCGCCCGATCAGAAATTTTTTCCAGGCTGCGCAAAGCGAGTCGGGGCGAGACCGAAGAAAACATTCAGCGCGAGCGACTGTCTCTGGGCAGTGCGCCCGCCCCCACGCCTCCCGCGCCCGAGAGCTGTCAGGCCTTTATCGTCAATGTGCTGAAAAATCAGGGTAGCGTGGATTGCGTGAGTAATCGGTCAGAGGCGGTCAAGGCGATAGCACATTATCTGTATCGACATTTCCACAATTACCGTCTGGTGGCTGGTAACGACCCTCGTCTGGCGGCCATGCCCTGGAGGGATGCGGGAGTACTGCCTCGCTTTGGTAGGCTAGAAGCCGGTGAACCTGTAGCCCTCAGCTTCGCTCGGCTAGGCGTAGTGGAAACGGGCGCGGTGATAACCTGGACTAGCAAGGCCAATCCCGCTGCAAACAACTTCCTGCCGGAACACCATATCGTTCTGGTGGATAAAAACGATCTCGTCCCAACGATGGAGAAGGCTTGGGAAAGAATTAATCGTGCTTTGGAAACAACCGGACGCCCCCGAGGCATAAACTTTATCGCCGGGCCTTCCAGCACAGCCGATATCGAGGGGGAATTAGTTTACGGTGCTCATGGACCACACCGCTGGCATGTCGTTCTGTTGGGTGATATTCCAGTCGATGCGCAGAACATTGCGCGTGCTGCTTCCAAAGATCAGAGCTAGCGCGAGACCACACAAAGCATCGCTACAGCTGTGTGTAACTAAATTTCTGCCCCCCCAATGCCGCTTCAAACATTAATCCGCCTGTTGCGATGGTAAAGGTGGCCATGCCCTTGCGGTAGCCGCCAGATGCTGTAACAGCATCATTGCGCCCGCCACTCATGCCCGCTGAAGTTCCACCCCCTGTATTGGCTTCGGCCGATACGCCGGCTGTAATGACAACAGCCGAGGCCTGGGCACTGAATTCAAAGTTACCCGAGGTGAAATCATTAAAAGCCTGCTCATGTTGGAAAAAAATGATTTGGCTAAAAGCCTGTCCTCCAATCTGCGGGCCCAGCGATAACTGTGTCATAGTGGAATTGCCCACATGTTTGGTGTCAACAAATACCTTACCTTCACCGTATCCTCCACCGACGAAGAACAGTCCCCCCTTACCTACGATAGGAAATAACGCATAACCATAGGACATCCTGAAGTATTTTCCACTTTCACCCGCATCGCTGAATACCTTTATGGTGTCGCTATAGCTATTCGCCCACGCAGCAGAGCCTTCGATACACAGGCCAAAAAATAGAATGATCTTTATGAGTCTGTGCATAAAAATAGACCTTAAATTGAGTGTGCTTAGTGTGTTTAACGCAATGAGCCAAACTGTGAGCTGCTCACTCCAAACGAACATCGATGCCAAGGGCCCATATTGTGTACACAACCGCAGCAGGTCAAGTCACATCTGTGAGCATTATGCCGCCAAAGAGCTGCGCAGAGCGACTAAGGCATCGCAGACCCTTGAGACTATAGACTCTGTAGCTCAAAGAGCGCAGGTCATGCCGATGTATTTCGAATGACGCTGTGGATCACCGGCCCTGCTGTGCACTGAGCAATCTTAGTAGCGCATCCTGTGCTATATTTGTGCTTTATCTCTCACCACAGCACGTCTGCATCACGGAACAGGATCATCCTATGCGCAAATGGTTAATCGGCTTGGGTCTGCTGCTGCTGATGCTCGTTAGTATACCGGCCTTCTTACTGGCCAGCGGCACCACAGATAGCTCCAGCCTACGCATGCTTTTCAATAGCATGATGGGCATAGCCGGTCCTGCGGCCAATAGTGATATCGTACGCCAGCAATATAAGGTTCCCGACGGCTTCACTCTGGAGCTTTACGATGCAAACCTGCCTCGCGCGCGCTTTTTACTTTTCACACCATCGGGAGACCTACTCGTCAGTAGGCCACATTCCGGCGACATACTGCTGTTGGGGCGTGACGCAGATGGGGACGGTAAACCCAATGCTCGGGCAACACTGATCGAGGGATTAGAACGACCACTGGGAATGGATATCAGCGACGGGTGGCTGTATATCGCCGAGTCAAATCGCGTAAGGCGCATACGTTTTGACAGTGACACTGGAACTGTCGACGGTGCCCTAGAGACGGTGGTGGAAGGTTTAACTGATAACGGCAACCATTGGAGCAAAACTATTCGCATAGGCCAGGATCAAAAGCTGTATTTGGCGCAAGGATCTACATGCAATATCTGCGAGGAAGAGGATTCTAGGCGGGCAACCCTAATGCGCTTTCACCTTGATGGCAGCCAACCTGAAATCATTGCGACAGGTCTGCGCAATAGTGTTGGCTTTGACTGGGCACCCTGGAATGGCGCGCTCTATGCTACTGAGAACGGACGCGATCTGTTGGGCGATGACCTCCCCCCCTGTGAATTAAACCAGATAGAAGCGGGTAATTTTTATGGTTGGCCCTACTTTTACGGTGACAACATTGCCGACCCAGACATGGGCGATGATCCGCTTGCGAAGGACCGCGACCCAACCGCCCCCGCGCACAATTTTCGCGCCCATAATGCACCCTTGGGCATGACATTCCTTGACCCAAACACTCTCCCTCCGCCCTATGAGCGTTCTGCGCTGGTGGCATTACATGGCTCATGGAATCGCAGCTCCCCTGACGGTTATAAAGTGGTGTCACTGCATTGGGGAACTGACGGTATCGAAGAACGCGATTTTCTGACCGGTTTCAACCGAGACGGAACAATCAGTGGCCGTCCGGTTGATGTCGCCCAGGGACCTGACGGCGCAATTTATATCTCCGATGACTACGCCGGAGCAATCTATCGAGTTCGCTACGGCGCAGCCGATAACAATAACGCTGCCGCCTTTGAACTACCCACGGTGAAACCTCTCGACGCCCAACCGCCCGAATGGCTTGAGACAGCCAATATGGCAACTATGGCCGATCAAGGCAACGAACTCTATCAACGCTACCAGTGTCGAAGTTGTCATGAAGAGGGCGAAAATCCGAAAGGATTAGAGAATCTGAACGAGCGTCTCGGTTATGCGGCAGTGATCGACGTGCTGGCAGCTCCGCCGTCGCCCATGCCTTTATTTCCTCTGACCGAGTCCGAACAGCGAAAACTCGCCGTTTTTTTGCTATGGCAGCCACCTGAAAGCTCTGCTGACGAACAATAGTTTTCTGTGCCTTTATGGCGAGTATACCTGTGAGTGACGACATCAATGTATTGACCTACAACATCCACAAGGGCTATTGCAGTGGCAATCGTCGGTTTGTGTTGAAGGCTATGCGCGACCGTATCGCCGAGACCGGCGCAGACATTGTCTTCCTGCAAGAAATTCATGGCACAGCGATCAAAAGTAGCGCCAAACGTAGGCGCTTCTCTTACCCAGATCAGCCGCATTTTGAGTATCTGGCAGAGGAGGCCTGGCCTCACTTCGCTTATGGACGCAACGCGATCTACCGTAAAGGAGATCATGGTAATGCTATTTTGAGCAAGCATCCTTTCGTCAGCTGGGAGAATATCGATATTTCAGTTTTCCGAGGCTCCAGTCGCAGCATCTTACACGGTGTGATTGAACTACCACAAAAAAAAAGTCGCCTGCATACTCTTTGTGTCCATCTGGGACTGCTTGAACAGGAACGCCGCGAGCAACTGCAAGCTCTCACCGACAGAATAAAAAGCCATGTTCCCGATAATGAGCCATTGATCATCGCCGGGGATTTCAACGACTGGCGGCGCCGCGCGGGACACCAGCTACATACTGAGCTGGACCTAGAGGAACTGTTCGTAAAACTGCATGGCCGCCACGCCTTGACCTTTCCCGTTTGGGCGCCGCTTCTGCCAGTGGACCGCATTTACTACCGCGGGTTAAAACCAACCGCTTGCAAACGTCTCAGTACCGAGCACTGGCGCGAACTGTCTGACCACGCCGCACTTTTTGGCGTGTTTCGCCTATGACCGTTGATATACGTTCCAGCATTACTCTTGTCGATTGCATTTTTGGGACAGACTTGCACTAACCGCCACCACAATGGGAAAAGTCCTTGAAGAGTCGAAAGTCTATGCACGCAAATACCGCAATGGAATTGAAGTAGCATCGCACAACACCTGACCTGCACCGTGATCGGGCGGCACAATTCCCAACTTTCTCTGACCTAGAGCCAAGACCATCCATCCTGTAAAATTAAAACGGGTTTTGTCTTACCGCACTAGCTTATGTCAGATATAGTTCAACTCTAATGTCGAATAATAGAGACCAACACCATGAGTCTAAAAAACGTCCTCTCAACACTGGCAGAGGTACCTACTCTGCTACAGGTTACTAAAGAGACAAAAGCTAGGCCATTGACCACTAGAGATTGCCTCGCAGCCAGAGTGGAACGCACCGCAGCACGCTTTCCTACACATACTGCAGTCATATTTGAAGGTCAGAGTCTTACCTGGACGGAGCTCAATGCCAAGGCTAACCGGTGCTCAAGTGCCTTGCGCGCGCAGGGTTTGGTCGCTGGCGATGCAGTAAGCCTCATTATGGAAAACCGCATCGAATTCCTGACCTCGCTTATTGCCCTCAATAAACTCGGAGCAATTACCGCCCTGATCAATACCAATCTGGTAGGCTCACCTCTTATACATTGCATCAAGATCACCAAATCCAAAATGTGTATTTTCGGCGAAGAGCGCCTGCAAGAAATAGCCGATGTAAAGTCCGATCCTGGTCTTGAATGCGTCAAAAACTGGCTGTTTGTTAAAGACGCAGGCGAGCAGCTATGCCCTGTTTGGGCCACAAACCTGGAAGAAGGCGCCGAGAACAACACAAACCCGGCCCAGACAAACCAAAACACCCTAGCCGATGTGGCGCTGTATATGTACACCTCCGGCACCACTGGTCTACCCAAGGCCTCGGTAATCACCAATCGTCGCTTTCTGCTATCCTCTGCGTTGTCATACAAGGCTGGCATAAAATGCAAAGAGAACGACTGCATTTATCTCTGTCTGCCGCTCTATCACGGTACAGGTCTTTTCCTCGGCGCTGGTGCTGCATTTTCTACCGGAGCCTGCATGTTTATCCGGCGAAAATTTTCCGGCAGCAACTTCCTCCACGAAGTGCGCGAACATCGTGCAACCTGCTTCATTTATATTGGCGAATTATGCCGTTACCTGCTTAATATTCCTGCGCAACCAGACGATCACAACACTCCCCTGACCCGCATGATGGGGAACGGGCTGCGGCCCGATGTCTGGCACGAGTTCAAGAATCGCTTTGGCGTCGAACGAATCGCAGAATTTTACGGCTCAAGTGAAGGCAATGTTGCATTCATCAACATGTTAAACAAGGATTGTACGGTTGGTTCCACCAGCGTTCCAATAGCTTTAGTAAAATACGATGTAGATGCTGACGAAATTGTAATCGATGGAAGCGGTCATTGTGTCCTTGTCGCCGATGGTGAGCCCGGCCTACTGTTGGGGAAAATAACTGAAAAAACAAGTTTCGAAGGCTATACCAGCAAAGAAGAGACTGAAAAGAAGATCCTGCGCGACATCTTTGAAACAGGAGATGCATGGTTTAATACCGGCGATCTCATGAAAACGGTGGACGTAGGCTTTTCTCTTGGACTACCGCATTTTCAGTTTGTCGATCGTGTAGGCGATACTTTTCGCTGGAAATCTGAGAATGTTTCAACCAACGAAGTCGGTGAAATCATCAACGCTCATACTCAGATAGATTTTTGCAACGTCTACGGTGTGGAAATCCCGAAAGCTGACGGCAGGGCTGGCATGGCATCGCTGGTACTGACTGAAGGGCTGGACACACTGGATATCGAAAGTTTTTCAAACCACGTCAACGAACACCTACCCGCTTACGCCCGACCCGTATTTCTTCGCATACAAAGTGAAATGGACACAACGGGTACGTTCAAAATGGTCAAGGGAGAGTTGCGCAAAGAGGGATACGACCTAGATCAGGTCAATGACCTCATCTTTGTACTCAAACCGCGCAGTGATACTTATGTGCGTCTGACGGCAGATTTTGCAGCCATATTGAAGGCAGGAGACGCAGGGTACTGATAGCCCTTATCTCTCTTTAACCACTGAGAGGATATGGATCGCAGCAAAAAAGGCAGCTGACAACCAAACCTATCTTGTGCTGTTGCCTGTTCGCTTTTTTTGTCTCGGCCGATTATGCCCTTCTGTACTGCGTCCACGTGAAGTAGGACCAGGCTGCTTGTCATCGCGACGACCTCGCCCGCCAGCGGTCTTCCCCTGTCCCGACGTGCGGGGCTTACGCAGCGGTGCACTAGCAGGGACTTCATGATCAGGCTCGAACCCATCAACATATTCTCGGGTAATATGCCGCTGAATAACTTGTTCAATGTCATTAAGCTGTTTGATCTCATCCGCGCTGACTAGGGAAAATGCCCGCCCGGAAGCACCCGCCCGACCCGTCCGGCCAATCCGATGCACATAATCTTCAGGGACATTGGGTAAGTCGAAATTGACCACCTGTGGCAACTGCGCGATATCGAGTCCACGAGCCGCAATATCCGTTGCTACCAGCACACGTATCTTACCGCTCTTAAATCCTGACAAAGCCTTGGTGCGAGCACCCTGACTCTTGTTACCGTGAATCGCGGAGGCATTAACGCCGGCCTTTTCCAAATACTCTGACAGCCGGTTGGCGCCATGCTTTGTCCGACTGAACACTAATACCTGCTGCCAATCGTTCTGTACAACAAGCTCCCGCAGTAATGCGGATTTACGGATTTTGTCTACCGGGTATACCCACTGTTTCACCCTCTCAGCGGTTGTATTGGGAGCAGACACCGACACTTCCAGAGGGTTGTTCATTATCGTTTTGGCCAAGCCCCTGATCTCGTTGGCGAACGTCGCCGAGAACATCAGGTTTTGACGCTGCTGCGGCAGCAGCTTAAGAATGCGGCGGATATCGTGAATAAAACCCATGTCGAGCATGCGATCAGCCTCATCCAAGACGAGAACTTCAATATCAGAGAATTGCACCTCACCCTGTTGGCACAAGTCTAGCAATCGGCCCGGCGTAGCCACCAGGATGTCGATGCCCTTACGCAATGCGGCAATCTGAGGATTGGGCTTTACGCCACCGAACACCACCGTCGACTTGAACGGCAGATGCGCACCATAGGTCGCGATGCTTTCGGCAACCTGAGCTGCCAGTTCGCGCGTAGGCGTCAGCACCAGCGCTCTGATGCGATGAGGATGCGCAACACCCTTTGCGTGGAGTAACTCCAATATCGGCAGTGTAAACGCCGCCGTTTTACCGGTACCGGTCTGGGCGGCGGCCATCAAGTCGCGACCGGATAGAACGGCCGGAATGGCAACGGCCTGAATGGGACTGGGTTGGCGATAGCCCTTTTCTTCGATTGCACGCAATAACGGCGCAGACAGACCGAGCTCATCAAATGTCATGAAAATTCTCTTGGCTTATTCTGATTAGCCCCATGCTCAGGTGACTATCTGAGGGCTGCAAGAGGACTGTAAGAGGGCTATAAGAGGGCTGAAGCGTACAGTATCGTCGGTTAAATAGCGACCACAACACCTACCAGTGCAGGCGGAATCAGCGCTCAAGAGAGTTAGGCGGAAATTGTGCGAGAATCGATGCTACCGCTTGTCGACTGTATTCCGCTACAGCTTCACTGTCAGATTGATCATGCAGACGCGCACGAAAAGTCGCTCTCCAAACTGTTTGCAGAATGACAGGATCAATCATATCGACATAGATCGTAGCCTCAGTCATTTTCTGTGTCGCCGGATCGAATGTACTCACGGTAGCACTTTCCTCTGGCACAAGCCTCCAAGAGAGGAACATATCCGCGTAAGAGTTTCCTGTCGCCACTTGGAACCCTCGTTGCTCCAGTTCTGCGGTCAGTGCCTCATTGAGACTGCTAATCTGCACGTCGGACACCATCATCGTCTCGACAGTGTCACGAACTATTGGCTGAATCGCAATTTTGTGCACGTGACTAAAGTCGTAATTGCGATTGTAATCCACTGTAGCTGCAGCCGTGGGCGCACTCGACAGGTTATTGCAGGCAGCGAGCAGTGCTGCTAGACACAAACCAAGCAACGGTAAAAAGCGGCTATCTCGCATATTCTATCTCCACATCTGGGCATTCTGTCAGGCGAGGACAGCTGCAACCCCTATTTTTCCTAGCGACCAACACGTAACGCATTACCGACCCACACTGTTCATCATACCATCCAATGAAAACCGGGTCGCACCGATAGCAGTAAACACAAGAAATAGGGCGATCATCAACACTGGATATTCCCATCCACCGCCCTCAGACGCCCAGATGAACCCGTTACCAAAATGTCCCCCAAGATAGGTTGCAATCAGGAAATACAGTGCGGCACAGGCACCTGCTAATCTCGTAAGAAAACCGAGCCCAATACCAATTGCAATACCCAATTCACAAAGACCTGCAACCAATACGAACCAAAAGGCACCCGATAAATTCATACTCTGAAAAGCTGAAATATCTTCTAATCGCGCTGCAGAACCCGCAAAAAGCTTTTCAGTAAAGTGAGGAACGAGATCAAACCCAACGTACAGACGTAGAAAAGTCAGCCCCCACTGTGTGGCATCCATTACTGGATCAGTGCGCTTTAAATCTTCATTCCTCGCGATAAAAAAAACCACAATTGCAGACAGGAATGCAGGCAACAGTGCCCATGCGACCAACTCAATATCTAACAAACCTGCAATCCGCCAACCCATAAGCATAGTCAGCAGTCCAACCGTAAATCCAGGCACGAAGGCACGCGGTACAACGACTATCCAAACTGTCGTCGAAATTGCCAAGAAAGATATTGTGAATAAACCAGCACCCAGAGGCAGAACATCTCGCGATGTTGTCAGTAGAGCAATGCAGGCAAAGATAAGTCCTAAACCGGTCAACCCACCGACGATAAGGTAGTGGGTGTTAGCTGGGGAAAGATCATTATTGCGCCATACCGGTATATCATTCATCGCTTCTTCTCTGAATAAAAAGTTCTAATATATACTAAGATGCGCTGAGGTTCTAAAGTTAGAAATTTTGAGGAATATGCATCAACAGCGTGCGCTGAAACTATAATTCAATACACCATTTGCAGCACTCAGCTTTCTACAAAGGCCCGCTCAATAACGTAATGTCCAGCCTCGCCATGGCGCGCCTCTCTTAAGCCGCGAGAATCTAAGAGGGTGGATATATCCTTGAGCATACTGGGACTGCCACAAATCATAAATCGGTCCGTGTCGACATTTACTGGCGGCAAACCAAGATCCGTGGTGAGCTTTCCAATACGCAGCAGGTCAGTAAGCCTCCCATTATTGGCAAACTTTTCCCGCGTGACCGTTGGATAATAGAGCAGCTTCTCACGCACCATCTCACCAAGATACTCGTGCCGAGGGAGATGGTCGGTAATCAGTTCTCGATAGGCTAGTTCATCGGTATAGCGGCAGCCGTGAGTCAAAATAATCTTATCGTACTGTTCATAAAGCTCGGGGTCCCGGATGAGACTGAGAAAAGGCGCCAGCCCGGTACCTGTGGCGATGAGATACAAATGCTTGCCCGGCAACAGATTATCCTGCACCAGGGTACCCGTCGCCTTGCTATTAACCAACAAGGCATCGCCCACCTCAATCGCTTGTAGTTTGGATGTCAGCGGTCCATCGGGCACCTTGATACTGAAGAACTCCAACTCGTCCTCATGATTGGCGCTGGCTAGGCTATACGCACGCATTAGCGGCTTACCCTCGCTCTCCAACCCAATCATAGTGAAATGACCATTCTTGAATCGAAAACCCGGATTGCGTGTGGTCTTGAAGCTGAACAGACGATCTGTCCAGTGGTGAACCGCTGTTACGTGTTCTCGTCGTATCTGTGTCATGGGCTTTTGCTCTTTATCACATGTCGAAGCAAACAGAATAGGGACTGTCTTTAAATCGGTAAAACGGTTATATTCTATAATATATATCGTTTTTTCCAATAAAGAGAGAGTCATGCGTTACAGCTTGCGCCAACTGGAGGTTTTTCTTGCTACCGCCCGCTACGAAAACGTAACCCGCGCTGCCGAGACGCTGGCTATGTCTCAGTCAGCAGCCAGTGGCTCGCTCAAGGAATTGGAACGCCAGTTTGATATGAAGCTCTTCGATCGGCTGGGCAAGCGGCTACAGCTCAGCGAGTTGGGGCAGCAACTCAGGCCCCAGATCGAAAGTCTGCTGGAGCAAGCGCGTTCCCTTGAGCAAGCACTGACCGGCGAAGACGTGGTCGGACGACTCGAAATAGGCGCTACTCTCACCATTGGCAACTATATTGCTGTCAACATGATCGCTGACTTTCGCCAACAAAATGCAAGGTCGGATATTATTTTACGTGTGGCGAATACTGAGACCATTGCCAAACAAGTCGCCGGATTCGAGCTCGATATGGGACTGATTGAAGGCGAACTGCAGCACCCAGATCTGGATATTGTGCACTGGCGGCGTGATGAGCTGGTGGTGTTCGCCGCTCCAAACCATCCGCTGGCAACATCGACTGCCCTGTCCGATCAAGACTTGTTAACTTTACCCTGGATAGTCCGGGAACCGGGCTCCGGTACCCGTCAGGCGTTCGACCGCGCAATGCAGGGTATTCTGACGGACCTGCACATCGGCATGGAACTACAACACACTGAAGGCATCAAACGCGCCGTAGAGGCGGGTCTGGGAGTGGGTTGCCTGTCGCAGATCTGTGTAGCAGAAGCGTTTAAGCGCGGCTCGTTGGTGCCACTTAAGGTGCCTGGGCGTGACTTCCGCCGTGAGTGGTATCTCATCACGCACCGCGATAAATTCCACAGCGCGGCACTTAAACGGTGGCTGACACTCTGTCTGGAACGCTGGTCGGTATAAATCCCTGTTGCTAACCACTGCGCTGTTTATCTCTGACAGGCATATCGTTAAACTGACGCCCCCTGTCAGTTGATTTTTTAGAGGATTACAATGAAAACACGCGCAGCAGTCGCCTTTGAAGCGGGCAAACCCTTGGAAATCGTTGACGTTGATCTAGAGGGACCGCAAGCCGGTGAGGTCATGGTGGAAATGAAGGCGACAGGGGTCTGCCACACCGATGCCTTCACTTTATCGGGTGACGACCCCGAAGGGGCATTTCCCGCCATACTCGGACACGAAGGTGCGGGCGTTGTGGTCGAAGTCGGTTCCGGCGTCACCTCTCTAAAAGCAGGCGACCATGTGATTCCTTTGTATACAGCCGAGTGCCGAGAATGCGAATACTGTCTCAACCCCAAGACCAACCTATGCCAGGCAGTCCGCGCAACACAGGGGCAGGGCGTAATGCCAGACGGTACCAGCCGGTTTTCGCTGGATGGTAAACCCATCCTGCACTATATGGGCTGTAGCACGTTCGCCAACCACAGTGTACTGCCGGAAATTTCGCTCGCCAAAGTGCGCGAGGACGCGCCGTTTGACAAGATCTGCTACATCGGCTGTGGCGTCACTACCGGTATCGGCGCGGTCGCTTTCACCATGAAGGTCGAGCCCGGCTCTACCGTTGCGGTTTTCGGTCTCGGGGGCATCGGCCTCAATGTCATCCAGGGCGCCAGAATGGTAGGTGCAACACGCATTATTGGTGTCGACATCAATCCCTCAAAAGTTGAGCTGGCAAAAAAATTCGGCATGACGGATTTCGTGAATCCGAACACAGTTGAAAACGTGGTTGATCACCTGGTTGAGATGACGGGCGGTGGTGTGGACTACAGCTTTGAGTGCATTGGCAATGTCAATGTAATGCGCCAGGCGCTGGAATGTTGCCACAAGGGCTGGGGACAAAGTTGTATTATCGGTGTTGCTGGCGCGGGGCAGGAAATATCGACGCGCCCATTCCAGCTAGTCACTGGACGCTCCTGGCGCGGCACCGCTTTCGGGGGTGCACGTGGTCGTACGGATGTTCCAAAAATCGTCGACTGGTATATGGAAGGCAAGATACAAATTGACGATCTGATTACCCATACCATGCCATTGACAGATATCAATAAGGCGTTCGATCTCATGCACAGCGGCGAAAGCATCAGGTCCGTCGTCGTTTACTAAGGCGCTAAAAAATAGAGCACATTAGCGAGACGTTTTACTCCCTTTTATACTCGCGTTAGTGTGCGTTTTGTTTGTAAAGGAATACAAATTTTACAGGTAGGACATGCATAGGCTAAAGGAAGCGAAGCCTATTATGCTGCCAATGACTACACACATCTGATGCTGTAATATTCATCTAGATAACAAACATTACTGAGCATTCGGGGTGGTCACACTCCCTCACTCGCATTCTGTCACCATGTCTGTAACAATTCGCATCCTCACCATCACAAAAGGTCGTATCTAGTGGGTTCCTTAGTAAAAACAATGGAGACATCGTCTTTTGGTGGGCGGCAGCTACGCTTCTCCCACACCTCGAAAACACTCGACTGCGATATGAATTTTTCAGTTTATCTGCCACCGGCAGCGCAGCAGAATGACGTGCCCGTGCTTTACTGGCTGTCGGGATTAACCTGCACCGACGAAAACGTCATGCAAAAGGCGGGCGCGCAACAATATGCCGCCCAACACGGCGTTGCTATTGTCGCCCCGGACACGAGCCCGCGCGGAGAAGGTGTGCCGGATGATCCAGAGGCTTCTTACGATTTTGGGTTAGGTGCCGGTTTTTATGTGGATGCAGAGCAGGCACCCTGGTCCCGCCACTATCGGATGTACGACTATATTGTGAACGAATTGCCGAAACTAATAGCCACCAACCTGCCAATAGCCTGCGAGCGCGCAGGAATTTTTGGTCACTCCATGGGCGGACATGGCGCGCTGACTATCGCGTTGAAAAATATCGGGCGCTATCGCTCAGCCTCTGCTTTTGCACCCATCTGCTCCCCTATCCACTGCCCCTGGGGCCAGAAAGCACTCGAACATTATATTGGCAGCGATCGTGAGCGCTGGAAGCGTTACGATGCTACTGAGCTCGTAATGGCTGCCGAACAGCACTTACCCTTGCTGGTGGATCAGGGCGATGCCGACAATTTTCTGGTCCAGCAATTGAAAATAGAGCTGCTGGAGAAGGCCTGTGCTGACGCCAACTACCCCATCACAATACGCAGACAGGCAGGCTACGATCACAGCTACTTCTTCATTGCCTCATTCATCGGCGAACACATTAAATTCCATATGCGCCACCTATAAATCGAGGGCCCAACAGCATTCAAAGTACTGTGCCATAACGGCTGCCCTCGGCCTGCAGACAGAGCTTCGTGCCACTGCCACCCTTTTTGTAAAACACTGAAACAACAGGACCTACCAGATCTAGTGGCAGCAAGCCCTCATCTAATTATACGTTATCGCATCTCGCTACTTATCGATTTTTAGCATGAGATAAGTGTAGACTGTGCTACAACGCTGTAAAACCATTAGCGAGGTACATAATATGACGGGCCCAGCAAACAGTATCGTCATGAATATAGGCGACACAAACAGCATGACTCCACAGCCAGCAAATATGGACGAGATACGCCAGGATCGAAAAAACAAGTTGGCCGCTTCATTGCGCCTGTTTGGAAAATTCGGTTTTGATGAGGGTGTCGCGGGTCACATCACTGTGCGCGACCCCGAGCGAACTGATCATTTTTGGGTGAATCCCATGGGCAGATCTTTCAAACAGGTCAAGGTCTCCGAGTTGCTACTGGTCAGTCACACTGGCGAGGTAGTTGAGGGAAAGGGTTTACTTAATGGCGCAGCGTTCACCATTCACTCGCGAATTCATATGGCCAACCCCAAGGTAACGGCAGCAGCGCACTCCCACTCATTGTATGGCAAGGCCTTTGCCTCACTCGGAAAACTACTGGATCCGCTGACTCAGGACAGCTGTGCCTTCTATGAAGACCATGTCCTGTTTGATGATTTTAGCGGCGTGATATTAGACAATAGCGAGGGCGAACTGATCGCAGCGGCATTGGGTGATCGCAAAGCAGCCATCCTGCAGAACCACGGCCTACTCACTGTGGGTGAAACTATCGAGGCCGCGGCCTGGTGGTTCATTACCATGGAGCGCAGCTGTCAGGCGCAGTTGATGGCTGAAGCGGCCGGGACACCCAAACTCATACGCCACGAAGTTGCACTTCTCACACGGGAAATCATCGGCAACCCTTTCGCAGGACAATTCAACTTTCAGCCTCTGTACGATGTAATTATCGCCGAACAGCCGGACTTATTGGAATAAATGCGCGCCAGATTTTTCAGGCATGTACTGAAAGCACATTAATTAGCGCGTATTTCTCGCTGCTCTTGGGAGCTCAGATACTCTTCGTAGGTACCCTGGAAATCCACTAACTCGTGATTCTGGATGTCGATAATCCGCGTCGCCAGTGATGACACGAACTCACGATCATGGCTGACAAAAATTAGCGTGCCGTCATAGTGCTCGAGCGCAAGGTTCAGAGACTCAATACACTCCATATCCAAGTGGTTGGTCGGTTCGTCCAGCAAAAGAATATTGGTATCCATCATCATCAGTTTACCAAATAGTAAACGGTTCTTTTCTCCACCGGAGCAGACTTTCGCCTGCTTTTGAAAGTCATCCGATGAAAACAGCAGCCTGCCGAGCGTAGCGCGTACAATCTGATCGTCGTGATGAGGTTTGCGCCACTGACTCATCCAGTCAAATAAATTGAGGTCACCATTAAATGCAGAAGTACTATCCTGCGGACAGTAACCCAGCGTAGCGTTTTCCGCCCACTTGACGCTGCCGCTGTTCGCTGCGACTTCATTTATCAGGCAACGCAGAAACGTTGTCTTGCCCGCACCGTTTTCGCCAATGACTGCCACTCGAGCGCCCGCTTCAAGAATCATACTCCCCTTAGTAAATAGTGGCCCCTCATCGAATCCGTGGGACAACTTATCCAGTACCAGCGCCTGGCGGTGCAACTTCTTTTCCTGCTTGAACCGGATGTAGGGACTGATTCGGCTGGAAGGCTTGATGTCATCCAGCTTTATTTTTTCAATACGCTTCGCACGCGAGGTGGCCTGCTTGGCCTTGGAGGCGTTCGCCGAGAAGCGGCTAACAAACTGTTGAAGATCGGCAATTTCAGCGCTCTTCTTGGCATTTTGCGACTGCTGACGCTCGCGCGCTGCGGTAGATGCCGTCATAAAGTCATCATAGTTGCCTGGATAAACACGCAGTTCGCCATAGTCGATATCGGCCATATGGGTACACACTGCATTGAGGAAATGTCGATCGTGCGAAATGATAACCATCGTACACTTACGCTCATTAAGCATAGCTTCCAGCCAGCGAATCGTGTCGATATCGAGGTTGTTGGTGGGCTCGTCCAGCAACAATATGTCAGGATCCGAAAACAGGGCCTGAGCCAGCAGTACACGCAATTTCCAACCCGGCGCCACCTGACTCATTAGGCCGTAGTGAAGCTCTTGGGCAATACCTGCGCCCATCAGTATCTCTCCCGCACGGCTTTCAGCGCTGTAACCGTCCATTTCAGCAAACTGGACCTCCAACTCTGCAACCTTCATACCGTCCTCTTCCGACATCTCGGGCAGTGAGTAGATACGGTCCCGCTCCTGTTTAACCGCCCACAACTCCTCGTGGCCCATCAATACCGAATCGACAACGGAGTATTTCTCAAAGGCGAACTGATCCTGGTTTAATCTGCCAAGACGCTCATTTGGCGTAATAGATACATTGCCAGCTGAGGGCACCAGACTGCCGTCTAGGATCTTCATGAAGGTTGATTTTCCGCAGCCATTAGCGCCGATCAGGCCATAGCGATTGCCATCACCAAACTTGACCGAGATATTTTCAAATAGGGGCTTGGCAGCAAACTGCATAGTGATATTGGCGGTAGAAATCAACGGAGTTTTCCTGACACGGGTGTGTGGTTGAGGTACGAGTACGAAGGGATTGCAAATAGGGGCCGCACTGTAGAGTATTTACCGTATAAGGTCGAGCGCGGTCTGCGGTAATAATCCAAATTGTCTGAGCCATTCTAGAGTTTGCGCACTTTGAACTTACGCCCCTTGATCTTACCATTGAGCAAACGTCCCAGGGCTCTATCTGCCTGAGGTCGGGCGATGGCCACATACGTGGAATATTCCGTCACGGTAATCTTGCCCACGGCTTTACCATCGATTCCCGCCTCTCCCGTCAGTGCCCCGAGGACGTCACCCGCCCGGACCTTCTCTTTGCGTCCGCCATGAATACACAAGGTGGCAAAGGCAGGCTGGGGCAACTGCTTGTTCGTATCCTGTACCTGATCAATTACCTCGAACTCCAACTCGCGACGCTGATACAGCCCAATAGCCTGCAGCTTATAATGCTCCGATTCGGTAAGGAGACTAATCGCTAGGCCCTCTTTGCCCGCGCGCCCCGTGCGCCCTATGCGATGGACATAGACTTCGGCATTGCGTGGCAGCTCAAAATTGACTACAGCGGGCAAATCATCAATATCCAGACCCCGCGCAGCGACATCGGTGGCAACCAATATAGTGCAACTTAACTGCTTAAATTGTATGAGCACTTGGTCGCGATCGCGCTGCTCCATATCACCGTGCAGTGCCTGAGCGTGGATACCAGAGCGATCAAGGTACTCGCACACTTCACGGACTAATACTTTGGTATTGCAGAATACGACAGCGCTAGCAGGCTGAAACGTCGTCAGCAGTTTGACCAGCGCTGCTAGTCGCTCGTTTTTGTGACAGACAAAAAACCGTTGACTGATCTGCTGGTCGTCATGCAGTGACTCAACGCTAATGCGCTGCGGAGAATTCTGAAAGCGACTACTCAGTAATTGGATATTGTCCGGAAACGTCGCTGAAAATAACAATGTTTGTCTCGATGACGGCGTTTTACCGATAATTGTCGCGATGTCATCAATAAAACCCATCTCCAGCATTCGATCCGCCTCGTCCAGCACCAGTGTGCTAATCCGCTCTAGCGACAGGGTCTCCTTGTGTAAGTGGTCCTTGATACGGCCCGGGGTGCCTACGACTACATGCGCCCCGTGTTCCAACGACCCTATTTGCGGCCCTATTGATTGACCACCGCACAGCGTGACAACCTTGATATTCTGCTGGTAACGGGCCAGACGCCGGATTTCGCTGGCTACCTGTGAGGCCAATTCTCGCGTGGGACACAGTATCAGGGCTTGAGTGCCAAAATCACGGGGGTTGAGTCTGGCCAACAGCGGCAGCGCAAATGCCGCCGTTTTACCGCTGCCGGTTTTGGCCTGACCGATGAGATCCACGCCTGCCAGCGCCTGCGGCAAGGTCGCCGCCTGGATCGGGGTCATTGCTGAGTAGCCCATGCTCTCCAGATTGACAAGCTGGGCAGGGGGTAGGGGCAAACTGGAAAAAAATTGCTGACTCACGTGGTAGGCCATTTCCGGAATAAACGGGGCGGCAGTGTAACAGACTGCCAGCAATGCTGTGCAAGCAAGGCTTATTAGCCAGTGGGAAATCGCAAAAATAACCCAAATTCTCACGTTACTATGCCCAGATCATTCTCTGTGTCCTGAGCTTAGATTGCTCTACACTTTGACACTGGGAGCTTGCCGACTCGCCAGGGTCATACTAAGTGCAGAAGAATCCATAAAGCGAGCAAGAGAGCCGTACCATGTCAAACCAACACTTTAGTCGCCGTCAGATTATTCAATACATGGCAACGCTGAGCGTGCTGAGCGCCCTGCCGTCAGCAGTAGTAGCGCAAATTATCACCCGACAGCCGCCACACAGTCCATTTAACAGCGACTCTACCGCCGAGGACGTGACTGCGGGGATCGACCTCAGTGGCATGACTATTGCCATCACCGGTGTCAACTCAGGATTGGGCTATGAAACGATGCGGGTTCTGTCTCTACGTGGTGCCCACATTATCGGCATCGCCCGTACTCAAGAAAAAGCGGATAAAGCCTGCGCCACCATTGACGGCGAAACCACACCGATGTTTTTAGATCTGGCAAACTGGGAATCCGTCGTTCGCTGTGCCGAGCGTATCCGCGCGATGAAACTTCCTTTAGACGGCCTCATTACGAATGCCGGCATCATGGCCCTGCAAGATTTAGAGTTGGTCAATGGGGTAGAAAAACAATTTGCGGTCAACCATCTTGGTCATTTCATCTTGATCAATCAGCTTCTGAAACCTGTACTCGCCTCGCCTCAGGGACGCTTTACTCTACTCAGCTCCCGCGCCCATCGGCGCGCGGACAACGGCATTGAGTTCGACAACTTAGATGGCAGTAAACACTATGAGCCTTGGAACGCTTACGGTGTGTCAAAGCTGGCTAATGCATTGTGCGCTCGTGAACTGGCAGCTCGAATATCCCATACCGAGGCTACATCCAATAGCGTTCACCCTGGAGTGATTGCAACCGGACTGCTAAAGCACTTGTCGGTCTGGGAACAGTGGGGAGCAAAGTACTTTGGCTGGGCCTTTTTGAAAACCATTCCTGAAGGCGCCGCCACTAGTTGCTACGTTGCTACTTGTCCCGAATTGGTCGACGTACGGGGCTTTTATTTTGCCGACTGTAATGTCGAAAAAGATGTATCGCCCTATATGCAGGACGATGCCATGGCTTCAAAACTGTGGGAGGTCTCAGAAGAACTGACCAGAGACTACCTCCCCGCTAATCAGAGGGCTTGAATGGACCTCACATACTTTCAGGTATTGTCTCCTGCAAAAGTTTGATCTGACTCTTTAACCAAGAAGACAACCAAAAATTTTCGCTATCACTTAGCAGGCCTTCATGCGCAGCGATCGCCACAGCAATCGCGCCCGAAGACGGTCGTTGGTGAGCCGCTATAATGTCCAGCAGGTGCAGGGCCTCCGTATATTTTTTCTCACCCACTTTTAGCTGCGCCCGTTGCACGATGGCTTGGGGGCCACCTGCTAGTTCGATCAGATCCTCATGGATGACGCTGCGCGGTTGGGAATAAAGTTCCGTTGTTGATTCATGCTTAAACCAACCCGCGTAATTTTCCCAAATCGCACGTACGCTCCAGGAGACCTTGCCATAGCCCTCCCCTACTTCCAATTCCGACGGCAACTGGATGTCAGCCATTAGCGTATGGACATCCAGACCCGCATTCATGCCCTTCACTGTCTCATCGTGCACATAGCGTATCGCGTCGCGCAGCACTGTTAACTCGGTGGCAATAAGTTCACCACCAACAATCGGTTCGTGATGTCCGTACAAAATAGTTTCAGCCCCGAGATCCATCACCACTTCAACAGCAGCAGCCACGGTCAGTGCATCACGGTAACGATCACCACGAATAGTCACCAAGTTGGGAAAATGTCCAAACGGACAACCAAACAAGTTCCCCGTCAGGCAAATCTTGTGCTGAGGCAGCCATACAATGACCGAGTCGTTGGTTTCGGCACCGGGCACGGCGATAACCTCCACCGTTAGCCCGCCCAGCGAAAAGCTGTATCGGTCCTCTACCAAAATATCCGCTATCGGCGCATCCTGTGCCGGATAGTCTGAATAGTCGTTACGCGCATATTGCTCAAACGCTGATGCAAACTTATCGGCAAATGCAAAGGCCGAGCGGTTGCCGCGAAACGCTGCCAAACGTCCGTCGTAAGACTGATGCTGAGCATTTCCCGCTTGGGCAATAACTGCAAGACCGGGATTATGCTCACGAAAATACGCAACACCCCCCACATGGTCAACATGTCCCTGTGTCAGAATCAGGTATCGCAGGGCTTCTTTTGAGAATTCGTCAAAATTGTGTTTGATAACGGGGGCCTCAAAACCCATGCCCGCATTAATCTGGATGTTACCTTCAGAGGTCTGTAGCAGATAACTGTTGGAAAATGCCTCTGACAGAATAATGAAATCATTGATGCGCTGACCACCAAATCCCGCCGGATTGGGCTCAATAGGGCGGGATTTGTAAATCGGGTGTCTAACAGCACTGCCGGACAAGCTCATAGCACTTCTACCTTGACCGGAAACCGTGCGACATAAAAATCAAAGTGCGCGCGCAACTGCGCGGGCTCAACACCAAAATCACCCCGCAAGTTGTAAATCACCCGCCCATCCTTACCACGCGGATGCTCATCGACAAATGCCTGCAATTGATCACGGGCAAGCGTCGTCATATTGAGGCCTGCCTTAGCATAGATTTTTTTTACCATCGCCAAATCATCGGCCATAAATTCGTGAAACAGAACATCGATACTTCGCTCAGCTGACAGCTTTTCGCGGTCTCGTACGCAGGCCCGCAATAGGTGAACGACACGATCCGTCCAGTAGTTCATCAAACCCACAAGATCTACCTGTTTGCGATTGATGCGCTGCCCGTACGCCAGCATCGTCGCTGCTGACTGGATGACCGACACCGGATCGCGATGCGTGATTGCAATAGTGGCGTCGGGAAACACCTTTTGCAAAACACCTAACTGCTCTAGATGCTGCGGGCACTTCAATACCCACCGCGTTGATTCGCCTGAGACGTCTCCATCCTGCCAGGTGAGAATTTTCAACACGGTCTTCATGTATTCGTAATGCGGAGTCTGATCGCACGCATAGTAGTGATCTCGCCAACGAGGCGAAACACTTAGCCATTCGTAGTTGTAGGAGGCAAAATCAGGCCCCATCAACTCCAGTTCCTCATGGATATGATCGGGGTTCATAGGATGCATGGCCGAGAGCAGAGGCGACAATGACTGCATCATCTGCCAGGTATCTTCACAGCGCTGATAACGGCGGTCGACGCCATTTTCCAACAGCGTTTCGCCTGGCAAGGGAATCGGTTCATACGATTCCCATAGAGGCAGCGCGCGCAGCCTAGAATCAGCGGCCATTAGATTGAGCAGGTGTGTAGTACCAGAACGCGGCAGACCTGCCACGATAATCGGCGCCTGAATCTCTACCGCATGAATTTCCGGGTGACGACTCAACACATCCTGTATGAGCAAACGGCTCTTGGCATGCTGCAACAATTTATTGCGCAGCGAGAGCCGACCCAGATTCACTAAGTTTTTATCGCCACCCCATTCATCGCACAACAGTTCTAGTCTCTCCAGAAAGTCCGGCGGGCCAAAGTCATCAAGGCCGGTCGCCTGACTAGCCTCCTGCAAAATACTCTGACTCGTCAGTTCAATCTGAAGAGTCTCGGCATAAGCCAATGCACCGCACTGCGTCTCGCTGCGTAATGGGTGCGCCAAATCAGTTATGCGGATCTCTTCACCCAAGGAGATCAACTGCCCTGCTAATTTTTGGAGACTTGAGCGAGATGCGTGTTCAAAATCTGCGCCCAACGCTTCACTATCCTGTCGAAATCAGCGGTATTAGTAACACTGCTAGAGATTTGCATCATACCTCCATCATCCGCGGCCTCTGGATCGATAATCCTGCCAATAATATCCCCAGTCTTGCCGTCAAACAATTCCATGTAGAGGGTCATGCTGCCAGCGCTAGCGACAAAAGTTTCGCTCATTCCAGGGGTCATTAGGTCGGGTGCCGATATCTCAAGGTTGATAATAGCCGGGCGTAAAATCAGTACCCCCGTGCCACCAGCCGACACCATCGGTCGTCCGTCTTCAGTAGACAAGACTTTTGTCATCTCACTCGCAAATTCCTTGGCCACATTGTCGCGAATCTTCTGCATATCCTTATCGCTAACCTGGTCCTGAAACGTTGCCTCCTCGTTATAGTTTTGCTGCCAATGCTTGGCAAAGGATACGTAAGTATCCAGTAGCGCTATTTTGTCATACTCGCTCAGGTCCGCCCCGGGCTTCATGTACCATGCCGCCATTTTGCTATTCGGCATCAGGGTCATGCCATCAGAGCTCTTAGCAGGAAAACTCGCTTTGCCCGTGGCACAAGCTGTTAATAACGTAAAGACCAGAGAAATGAAAATAACTTTCAACATTGCGCACACCTTCTTATTGATCGTAGTTTATACAAAATAAACGGCCATATAACTTACTCTATCGTTGCTAACAAAGCAAACCACCCAGCCCTCCATCAAAAAGAGGAAGTAGTTGACGCTGTTCCCGGTTTTAGCCAATAAGCCTACTGGTCAATCGCTAAGCGGGCTGATAGCATGTCTGACCATCATCGCTATACAGAGGCGATCGCCATGTTTGATCGAAGCAAAAATAAACCGGCGGGAACGCCCACCAAGGGCCCTGATTCAGCGCATACCAGCGCTATTTCTCCCTCCCCTTCAAGCGTAAGGAGCGTCGTAATGATAGGACCCAGCATTATCATCAAAGGCGAGGTAACCGGTGATGAAGATATTCTTATCGAAGGACGCGTTGAAGGGGTCATCAACCTGAATGGCAATCAGGTTTCTATCGGGGAGTCCGGCGATGTCAGTGCCGACATACAAGCCAATGTCATCAAAATCGATGGCACGGTAACCGGTGACATCTGCGCCAGCGAGAAAGTGGTCATCTCCAAATCTGGCAATGTCAGCGGCAACATTGTGGCTCCTCGCGTGATGCTTGAAGACGGCGCTATCTTTAAGGGCAGCATTGATATGGACCCTGCTGGTATTGCGTCGAAAGAAGCACCACTGACATCGCAACAACCAGCCAACTCTGCAGCCACTCATATGACCTCACCCGGACTGGACCTGAAGAGCGTCTAACGATACTTTCGCAACGCCTGCAGCCGCGATTTTTCGGAAGCAGGCTTATCTGAGCTCGACATAACCATTGCAAAAATCTTCCAGACAGCTCTCCAAGTTATTACCTTCCCTATTCAAACACATCGATGAAGGGGAGCTGGTCACTGTTTTTCATGTAGGCCCTGCGCTGCCGGAAACCGTTGATTTTTTCTCGAATTACCGCTGCAAACTACATTTCGTAGATCTATTCTCCGCGTTACCTATTGTATGCAATGAGGATACGACAGCCTTACTGGAACAGCAGCTGGCACAAGCACTCACATTTCCGTCGGACACTCGCTTCGATGTCTGTCTTTTCTGGGATCTGTTTAACTATCTCAACAGCGACACCATCGGCGTACTTCTGACAGCACTGCGTCCCCACCTGAAGGACAACAGCCTCGCCCATGCATTCTCAGTACACAACCTCAAAACCCGTCATAACAGTCATCTCTACGGCATCCAGCAACTAGATGTTCTCAGCTTCAGACATCGACTCGCAGCGCCGCCAGGATACGCGCCGCATAGCCAAAATCAACTGAAACAACTACTACACTGCTTCAAACTTGAGCGCAGCGTGCTACTTGCCGATAGTCGACTCGAACTCCTATTGCACGCGAGCTTGTAGTGCTCGCTGTGCTGATAATCAACAAATAGCCGCAGCAATCAGTGAGCATATAGGCAAGCAGAGGCAGTGATATTCGATGTTTTCTGTGATTGATTCGTCCAAAAAACTCACTCTGTCGTACAATGGTACTATATTCCTCTGACCGCAGGTTCCCGTTAAATTATGCAAATGGCAAAAGAGTTCCACTTGGATATCGGTGATATTGAGTTGTGTGTCATCGAGTGGACCGGGGCAGGTGATCCCATTCTGTTATTACATGCCACTGGCTTTCATAGTCGGTGCTGGACTCAGGTGGTCAAGCACTTGCCAGGTCGCCAGGTCTATGCAGTGGACCTGCGCTTCCACGGTGCCAGCGGCGATGCCGGCGATACGGACTGGGGGATTATGGCCGAGGATATTCGCCTGCTCATAGAAAAATTGAACCTCACTGGATTGATAGGCGTGGGCCATTCCATTGGAGGACATTTGATCGCGCGCGCCGCTGCTCAAGCTCCTGATCGTTTCAAACATCTTGTCCTCATTGATCCGGTCATCATGTCTCCCGAGCGTTATGCAGACTTCCATGCATTCTCGGAAGGACTCGATGCTAAAGATCATCCTGTAAGCCGGCGTAAAAATCAATGGCGCGATGCACAGGAAATGTACGACCGATTTAAAGGACGCGCGCCCTTCGATAGCTGGCAGCCAGCGGTACTGCAGGACTACTGCGACTATGCACTGCGACCGGCGCACGATGACGCTCTAAGACAGCTGGCATGCAACCCCATTAACGAGGCGGGCATCTATCTTCACCAGAAGGGCAATGAAGCAGCCCTTGAAGAATTGCCCAATATACAGACTCCAGTCACCCTGTTGCGAGCACCACCGGGTGATGATGCCCGGCCCAATCTGAGCCTCTCCCCTACTTGGCCCGGTCTTGCAACCGCACTGCCAAACTGCCAAGAGATATACCTTCCCGACTTAAATCACTTCATTCCCATGCAGAATCCAGAACTGGTAGCCCACTATATTCAAGCAGCAAAATAATCTTGCTGCGACCCGAACATCATGGTGTAGTCTGTACCGATAATTTTTGTACTTTTAAAATGAGGTCATTATGAAGAATCTGATTGCAGCTGTTAGTTTAAGCTTTGGGGCACTCATCGTTGGATGTTCCGATGGCTCCAACGATTCCCCTACCCCGTCCGCACCCCCGTCATCGTTGACGATTGTCCCCAGTGCTGCCCCGGAAGGCGCTGCCGGTGAAATGCGCACACTGACTTTCAGGGTCACCATGACTGAGCCGCAGTCGCAGCCGGTAAATATCGTCTATCAGACTGTCGCCGGGACCGCCAGTGAAGATCAGGACTATCTGCAAACAGCCGGTGAGCTAACGATTCCGCCAGGCACTATCGAGGGTCTGGTCACTGTTAACCTGATCGGTGATGGCGACGAGGAAGCATCAGAAACCTTTATCCTACAATTCAGCGCCTCCGACAATACGGTCCCTACCGGCACAGAGGTTATCGGCACGATCGCCAATGATGACACCGCCTGTGACAAGCCTTTCACTAAGGACCCTAATCCGTGGCTGATGCAGGGGGCAGCTCCACTGAATTTTGCTCACCGCGGGGGTGTTACCGACTTCCCTGAAAACACACTTTACGCCTACGCAGAAGCAGCCAAGGCAGGCGCAGACGTGTTGGAAATGGATGTCTACCAGACAAAAGATAACGCGTTGGTCATCCTGCATGATCTCGACGTCGATCGCACGACCAACGGCCAAGGCGATGTGGTGGACCTCACTTTGGCCGAGCTGCGTGAGCTCGATGCTGCCTATTGGTTTGTGGCCGGCGTGGGCACGCCTCACGACCGACCTGATGCCGACTATCCCTTTCGCGGCATCGCTACGGGGGAGCAATCACCACCGGCCGGCTACAGTGCCGAGGACTTCCGCATACCCACTCTGGAGGAGGCATTAGCGCGCTTTCCTGATGAGTTACTCAACCTTGAATTGAAGCCGGATCAAGACGGTGTTGGCAACTATGAACAATTGATGGCCGAGTTGTTGCAGCGCTATGGTCGTTCCACAGACATCATCGCTGCATCCTTTGTCGATGAGGCCGCCAATAATTTCAAAGCAGTGGCGCCGTGCGTCTACTCCTCTGTACCGTTTACGCAGGCCTTCGGATTACTAGGGGTCTACCAAGGTACCGGTGCCTTCCCCGAGGTGCCAGAGCACATCGGCTTCCAGGCACCTCCCGATACCAGCCAGATCGGCGACCAGATACCCGGCAACGATGCCATCCCGCTCATCACCCTCGAAATCGTCGCCGCCAGCCACGCGGCGAACCTCGCTGTGCAGGTGTGGACCATCAACTCCTGCGAAGAAATGCTGCGTATGATTAGTCTGGGCGTGGACGGCATTATGACCGACCAGCCTCTGCTGCTGGAGAAAATACTGTCAACGCCACCCGAACAGCGAAAGTGTGACTGACTGCATGCAAACAAGTATCAAACCAGAACTGCCCCCTGACGAATAAAACCAAAGGAAAATAGAAATCATGAATACAGTAATAGTGAGCTTACTCATTTTGTCTCTGCTTCCGCTAATATGCGCGTGGACAGCGGGATTCTATCGTCAAAAACAACTCGGCAGCGTGGACAATAAAGAACCCCGACTGCAGTCCTTGCAACTCACAGGGGCTGGCGCCCGAGCGGTAGCGGCACAAAGTAACACTTGGGAAGCATTGGGAGTCTACAGCGCCGCGATACTCGCGGTCTTTATCAGCGGGATAGACTTACAAAGCATCTCCACACCGATAATGGTATTTGTAGCACTGCGTGTTGCCTACATCCCGCTCTATATCGGCAATATAGATAAACTGCGCTCACTGAGTTTTATCGCAGGCTTGGGTATCTGCATCTACCTGTTCTATATCGCGCTGTCGGCAGGCTAAAGAAGATGCACAGTCTTATGTTATGCAACAATTCGAGTCTCTCATCACACACACTGGAATAGACAATGTCAAACAATGCTAATAAAGCCGTAGTGGAAAAAATGTGGACGGCGCTGGGTGATATGGATTGGGATGCGATGAAAGCCTGTATGCACCCAGAAATTCACTACCGAGATGTCCCTAGCGATGACCCAGGCGCCCACGGACCAGAAAATTGCGTAAAACGCCTGCAAATTGCCTTCAAGCATCTGCAAAAACAGGAACAGGTCACGCATCACATAGCCGCAGACGGTGATATCGTTTTTCTGGACCACACTGAAACATGGACATTTACCTCAGGAGAAACAGCCGCCCACACATTTGCCAGTATGCACGAAATCAAAGATGGCTTAATTTATCGCTGGAGCGACTACTGGGACATGCAGAAGTTTGCCGGCCAGTTCCCTGACTGGTTTCTCGAAGAAATGATGAAGTCAACAGCGGCTGATTTTAGTGACTAAATGAGCATCTTTACCCGGGTATTCGCGAGATGCTGTACGTTGTCTGTCAGTACACTGCCGATGTCGACATAGCGCGTTATCATGAACGATTGACTGCCCTCCATGGCCATAGGCCTTGGCTGGACTAGCGTCGCGAGATCAAGTCCACGCTCATCAACTTCAGTGGTAGTGTTTTCATAAGCGTATTCTGTTCTTTACTAGAAATTTTACTCGAGTCGCGTTAGGCTAAACCCCATGGATACCCTGCCGATCGAGTCTCTACCCCTAGTAAAAATACTGCCACTATTCGTGTTGGCATTGTTCATTTATGGACTAGCGGAACTCAGCTTTGTACACTTTCGGCAACGTAAAGCGAAGTTGGGCGAATATGGCATGTCCCTGAAGGGACTAGGCTTTACGGGCCTTGTCGGTGTGTTGGTTGAATTTGTGGTCGGCCCGTTTAGCAAATTGTTGCTTGCAGTGTGGGGCGCCAGCCTCAGCCCCTTCGATGCGGGTCTCACACCTGTCGGATGGTTTTACGGTTTCTTTATTTATGAGATGAGCTACTGGGTACAGCACTGGCTCGCACACAAGGTGCGATTGCTGTGGTGCCTACACTCACCCCACCATGCGCCCCAGTCCATGAATCTGTTCGTAGGTTTCAACCATTCTTTCCTTGAAATTATCTTTTATATGCCGATCACCCTTGGGCTAGTTCCAGCTCTTCTAGGTGTCGATCCGATAATCATTGCCGTATTCACATTTGTGGATGTCGTATGGGGTAATCTGCTGCATTTAAGTGACAAGGTGGTAACACGTCGCTGGGGACCCCTTGAACGCTTCATGCAGACACCGTCTTATCACCGTGTGCATCATGCCCAGAATGTGAAGTACATGGATACCAATTACAACTCTATCACCCTACTGGGCGACTGGCTGATGGGCACGCTACAACCACTGCAAGCTCAAGAGCCAGTGAAGTACGGTATTACACGGGAGGTCAATACATCCAGCTTCCTCGATGTGCACTTTGGAGAATTCACCTTACTGTGGTCTGATTTGCGCAGCGCCGGCAATCTCAGAGCTTTTTTCGGTTACCTCTTGTGCCCGCCAGGCTGGAGCCCTGAGGGCGAACAACAAACAGCTGCGGCACTGAAAAAAAGGTCCGTTATCACGCGAGAGGGAACTCGCGTATAGTACGGTTCGGGCGTGTTTTACTTGGGAATATCACTATGCAGGAATTTTGGTCCGAGTATATCGAACTGGTCACCGGGACTTTCGCGGTACTGGTTTTCGCCTATCTATCGCTACTCTTAACCTGGCCGACTTTTTTATTACTGGAAAAATTTAAGCCTGTAAAAAAGTATACGTCGCGGTCCAACTACACATTGAACTGGAAAATTACTTGTAGCAACCTGCTACTCGCGCCTCCCTTTGCCGCGGTAGTGTTACTGCTTGGGGTATCTTTGGTCAATTTCTCTGGCCTGGCACAATTACGCCTACCAACCTCGGAACTGTCAGTTGGAATCCCGTTTTTCGATGTTATCTTGCAGGGTACGGTCATATTTTTCACTGCGGTTTTTTTGGGTGACTTTTGGTATTACTGGTGGCATCGCGCGCAGCATAAGGTGCCATTTCTGTGGGAACTCCACAAACTGCATCACAGTGATGAACACATGAATAGCACGACCATTTATCGTTCGCACTTCCTTGAACCCGCGGGACAGGCACTAGTAAAAGGATTAACAATCGGATTGATTTTCGATGTAACAGAAGCACCGCAAACAGCATTGGCCATCGTAGCAGCCGCATTACTACCCGCGATATGGGACTACTTTATCCATGCCAACGTAAGAATAGACAGACTCAATCGTGTCATGCCGTTCTTTTCAGTGCCCCAATACCATTGGATTCACCACTCTAAAATGCCGCAGCATCAGGATAAAAACTTTGCTATTTGGCTGCCGCTGTTTGATGTCGCTTTTGGCAGTTACTATCGCCCCCGCGTGGATGAATATCCTGCATCGGGTTTGTCGTCCGGCGAAAAAATCGAATCCGTGTGGGAGGCGCAAACAGGGCCCTTTTCTGCCTGGTTCCACATGCTAAAGAATCGCTATCTACGTCGACCAGGAGAACATCCAAGTTAAAGTTGCAGGCTAGCGCTCTTTACCTCGAAAGCGCCATTAACTCACCCACAGTCGCGAACCGATAGCCCTGAGCTCTGAGGGCTTCGATAATAATGCCGGTTGCTTCTACACTCGCGGCTCTACTATCCTGAGCATTCGGATCGCTCACATCGCCGTGGCCGTCATGCAGTAGGATAATACTCCCAGGCTCTATCGATTCAACAACAGCGCTGGCAATCAACTCAGGATCAGTCACCTCCCAATCCAAACCACTTGTGCTCACCAGTATTGACGTCATATCGAGCTCGTCCAGCGCCATTTTCAAACCCGGCCCCTGAATGCCGTATGGAGGGCGGAAAAGCACAGGCTCATAGTCCACCAGATTTTCTATCCGTCGATTAGTTCGCACCAATTCCTCGAGCATCTCAGTCTTACTCAACGAAAACATCGGGCGATGGCTGTAACTGTGGTTGCCAATTTCGTGCCCAGCCCGAGCTACCGCGCGCACGGATTCAGGAAACGCCTCTACGTTGTGACCTTTCAGGAAAAAAGTTGCCTTCACAGAGTGGCGTTCCAACGTATCCAGTAAAGCCTGTGTATAGGGAGGATTGGGGCCGTCATCGTAGGTCAAAGCCACCACTTTTTCAGTGACGGCAGCCGTCACAATAGCCCCGCTGTAACACCATACAAATACACCAATAAAGGCAACTAGTATAACGGCGACGTAAGCGGCAATTTTTCGAATCATAACGGTTTTTCCACGCAGTGCATTAAATGGGGTCATATCTTCACATCTTTAACAGAAGTCGTATAATCAGTCTATCAATGTTCATAAAATTTCTGTCCTAAACCGGGGCCACAAGCGGGCTTTCCGGAACAGAAGAGCCCACAGAGGTTGATCATGACGCGCAGAGAACGACGCCAAAAATCTGTCACAAGAGTAGATGCCCTAACCCTCGCGGAGGCAGTGGCTGCAGCCAAACGCGGCAGCTCTGAGGTTCGATTGCAGCTCTGTGACCTGATGACAGGGGTAGCCTGTCCTGATGCGACCACCGCGTTGTGTGACCCTATTGGCTCCGCCTGACTGGGCACTGACGGTCCTACCCTGGAAATTTCCAAGGGATTGCCCGAAGCCCGGCTCGAGGATAGCGTCTGTCGGGCTGCGCGTACCTAGAGCGGCTAGTAGACTGTTATCAAAATAAATTAAAACAATAAGTAAGGTATAAAAATGACCGTCTACAGAAAAAATCTCGCGTTTTTCTACACAGCACTGGGCACCAGTCTTCTGCCTTTGGTCGGAGTCGCTCAAACCCCAACCACCGGCGACCGCCCCCTGCTGGAAGAACTCATAGTGACGGCGCAAAAACGCGAGCAGAATCTGCAGGATGTGGCGGTGGGAGTGTCATTGCTGTCGGGCAAGGCAATGCGCAATGCGCAAATTAAAAATGCCGCAGAATTAGCCACCCTGATACCGACGCTTAATGTACAAGCCAGCTCTGGTCCTTCGACCTCTTCTTTCAATATTCGAGGAATTGGCACGCAAGCCTTCAGTCCTGCTGTGGACCCAAGCGTATCCACCATGTTGGACGGCGTCGTAATGGGCAGATCAGGCATGGCTTTTCTGGATCTAGTGGACGTTGAGCGGGTTGAGGTCCTCCGCGGCCCTCAGGGCACTCTCTACGGCAAGAATGCATCGGGTGGTGTCGTACACATCATCACCAAGGATCCCACCCCTGAACTGAGTGGCACTGCAGCAGCTACAGCGCTGGAAGATGATGAGTACCGCCTCGATGGCAGCATTGCCGGCCCAATAACAAGCAACCTAGGATTTAGACTAACGGGTTCTGGCGTGCATGACGACGGCTATGCCGAAAATGTCTACAACGGAGACCAAGTGAACGGCGCAGAGAGTTACAACGTGCGCGGCAAGCTACTGTGGGAAGTAGACGACGACTTGGAGTTTATGCTATCCAGTGACTACAGCAAAAGCGATTGTGACTGCACTGCGCTAAGTGTTCGCTCAATCCTGGCAGGACCCGATCAACAAAAACTCCTAGAGCAACAGCTACCCGTAGTACCCTCGAAGAAGAATCAGAATGTAAATAATGATCAACGAACCTTCACTCACCTAAGAGGCAGCGGCGTTTCCCTTACGACCAACTGGGAACTTAATAACTATGGCCTAACATCGATTACTGCTTACCGTGATTGGCAAAGTGAAAGCATTGTTGATTTTGATGACGGGCCCACTAATCCTTTGGCACTAAGCTTTCCATCTCCGCCAAAAACCAACCAGAATCAGTTTTCACAGGAATTCCGCATCGCATCCCCACCCGCTGACTGGGGCTCCTATGTCGTCGGTGCGTTTTACTTTGAGCAGGATATCGACACCAGTAATTCCACCACCACCTCTCTGTTTGAGCCCATTGTCCCGGCAACTACCCGTACGTCAAAAACCGAAGTCGCCGGGAAGAATGCCGCTGTATTTGGCGAAGTGAACGTTAATTTCTGGCAAGACTGGCAGCTCATACTGGGTGGCCGTTATACCTATGATGATCTGAAATATCATACGACTGCAGACAAAACTGACAATCTTATTTTTCCACCCCCTGGTGATTTCAGTGATTCGTTGGATGACAATAATTTTTCACCCAAGGTGGCAATACAATGGGATATGAATGACGACGCTATGGTCTACGCAAGCTATGTCAGCGGATATAAAGGTCCAGCCTTTGATACCTCTCTCATCGCAGGAGGATCGTATGTGAAGCCAGAGACAAGCAATGCCTGGGAGACAGGGTTTAAGTCACGTTGGCTCGATAATCGCCTGTTCATCAATGTTGCCGCCTTTTATGCAAAGTACAAAGATTTTCAGGCGCAGTCGTCGGTTGATAATCCCGACGACTTGCTCCCCGCCAGTATTGTGCTGATCAACGCGGGCAAGGTTTCAACTCAGGGATTCGAGATAGAAGTGATTGCCCAGCCCAGTGTCGACTGGATGATTACGGGGGGTGTTGCGTACACCGATGCCACCATAGATGATTACCCCGAAGGTAATTGTAGCGGTGGCCAGAAGTATCGCGGTGAATGTCCCAACGGATTTCAGGATCTTTCCGGGGGCCAGCTTCCCTACACGCCAAAATGGAAACTTAATCTAAGCACTAACTATACAATTCGACTCGATGATTTACCCTTCAATGTTGTGCTTGGTGGCAACCTGCGCTCTCAAGATGATGTTCTCTACGGACTCTCGCAAGATGAAAATACGAAACAGGAGGCTTATACCATTGTTGATATGCGCGCGACGCTCGCAGGAACCCGCGACGGTTATCGAGTTACAGCCTTCGTAAAAAATGTATTCGATACCAACTACGCGTCCCTCATTTATGCCAACAGCGAAGTCTTGCTTCCAAATGGCTATATTCAATACGTTCCAAAGTATGCTAACCGAACGGCGGGCATCGAAGTCCGCTATGATTTTTAGCCAGTAGCATCTAATGCCGCCTAGGAAAAAATGATATCAAACAGCCACTGCACAATTAAGAATTCGCTATCTTCACTATCCAACATACCACTGGCGCAATATTTTCAATGAGAAAATTACTACTGTTTTTAATCATTTTTTTATCCTACTCCGCAGGATCAATAAAAGCTGATAGCCCTGCGCCCAATAGTTCTCAGCAGCGACTGATACAGGAAGAAGTGATCATCACAGCCCGAAAACGAGTGGAGCGACTCCAAGAGACGCCTATCGCTATTTCTGCCTTCTCTGATGAAGCACTGAAAGTTGCTGGCATTGCCAATATCCGCGACCTACAGGAATCAGTGCCCGGCCTTAATCTCAGCGAAATGGGCAATAAAGCGCCCTCAATATTCATCCGTGGTGTCGGTCAGAAAGAGTCATTAGCGGCACTTGATCCCGGCGTGGGCGTTTATATCAATTCGATTTATATCGCGCGCACCGACAGCCAGTTACTGGACCTTATGGACACTGAATCGATACAGGTATTGCGCGGCCCACAAGGGACCCTCTTTGGCAAAAACAATACCGGTGGTGCCTTGCTGGTCACCACCAAAAAACCGCATACCGATTCCCTAGAAACTGCAGTGTCTACCCGGCTTGGCAATTATGGTCGCCGTGATTTTAAGATAAGCACGAACATACCGCTGAACGATGAGACTCTGGCAACCAGAATTAGCTTGAAGAGCACACATATGGATGGCTATCTGAAGAGCACCTACGACGGTGAAGAATATGGTGACCAGGATCGCCTTGGTGCAACGGCGCGTCTTTATTGGCAGCCCTCTGGCACCTTTAGCACTGACCTTTTCTACTATTGGTCAAAAGTCGATGAAAACGGTGCTGGACTCACCTGTTTCTCTCAGAATCCGGACAGCGTGTTTAACACATTTACCTGGCCCGGGTTTACCGCACCGAAGTCCTACGAGTCTCGCTGCCGGAGCAGTGAAGCAGAGTCCAAAGATCACAAAGTGCTGATCAATGGCCCTTCTACCTTTGAGATGACCAGCCAGATTGTTGGATTAACGTTAAACTGGGAGTACAAACATTTTGCAATCAAGAGCATCACTGCATGGAGCCATCAAAACAACATTGGCATTGTAAATGACAGTGACGCAACAGACATAGCAGGCGTTGAAACTGGCCCTCTCGCTGTGCGCAGCGGTCTGGAAGCTTCACTGGCATCAGGTTACGGTGATTTTCCGATGCCGGATGATGAACAACGTAATCAATACAGCGAGGAGTTACAGCTTACCGGTAGAGCCCTTGATAATCGGCTCTCATACACCACGGGTATCTTTGTTGCCCGAGAAGAGATAGACAACAGCATGTCGGGCAATATGGTCGGCGATAGAGGCTATTCCTACAAGGCCAATGTGACAACACTCATACCGAAAATCATCGGGACTAACAGTGATCTTACCAATGACAGTTTTGCATTTTTTGCTCAGGGCACTTACCAGATCACAGACTGGTATCAACTGACATTGGGCACCCGATATACCATTGAAAAGCGTCAGCGCGAGGCCACTTTATATGAAGCAGATTGCGACGCTATTCTGGCAGGAAATTTAGTCCGCGGGACTACGGATCTGTGCGCGTTTGAGGTCCTAGGACTAAGGGACCCCAGTAGTTTTTATGAAAATCCACCGTCCGTTTTGCCCGTTCGACTCGCGGAAGACAACGGCAAGGCAAAGGGAGACAAGAAATGGTCAAAATGGACTCCAACCATTACCAGCGCGTTCAGCCTTCCCGATAGGTATTTGGAAAACACTGTATTTGACAGTACTCTCCTGTATCTGACCTATAGCAAAGGCTTCAAATCCGGCGGGTTTGAAATGAAAGGACTTGAGATATCACAATTCGAACCAGAGAACGTGGCCAACTACGAAATCGGACTAAAAGTGGACGCATTTGATCAACGTCTCCGTTTTAACACTGCGCTTTATTACATGGATTACGATGATATTCAAATTCGGATAACGGAACAGGGCCAATCTTTTGCCGACATTTTGCTGTTCATCGATAACGCGGGCGCGGCAACCATACAAGGCTTCGAAATGGAGTTGACGGCGCTTCCTGTGCGCAATGTCGTCCTGACTGCAACGACCAGTTATACCGATGCGAGCTACGATGAATTTATCGCGTCTGATGTCGATACCGCAGCTATTCCACCGGTGCAGTCAACAATAGATCGCTCAGATGAAGATTTTGCCGCAATACCAAAACTGACTTATTCACTTTCGGCAATGATTATCCTGCCGACCGAAATTGGTGAGTTTGCGCCGCGACTATCAATGTATTACCGAGACTCTCTGTATACCGGTCTGGATGCAACGGCTTGGGATTCCCAGTTTCGGGATCGTACCACTATCGACGATGTCACGTTATGGAACTTCCGACTCGGCTACACACCAATCGACAATGATGATATTCAACTATGGTTTTTTATTGATAATCTGGCTGATGAAAACTATTTTCAGGGCGGCTTTTCAAACACTGAGTCTTTGGGTG
>ERZ888423.192-NODE-192-length-65437-cov-23.961182_pt1 | contig 65437 bp, 62 predicted proteins | sample MGYA00520523_ERZ888423 | MGnify/ENA primary metagenome ERZ888423 (study PRJEB32303, sample SAMEA104408611) | aquatic metagenome | biome: Brackish water; feature: Pelagic; material: water | place: Baltic Sea | collected 2014-06-08T10:24:00 | depth 30,27 m ... | reverse complement strand
TATACCTACGAAGTCAGCAGCGTTCCTGTCCCCGCGGCGGTGTGGCTGTTCGGATCGGCCTTGTTCGGGTTGGCGACAATCGCAAGACGCAAAAAAGCCTAGAATGACATCAGAAGTTAAAGCCCGCCTCGGCGGGTTTTTTATTGCTTAGAATTTGATGCCCGCAATAACTGTGACCTCGCTGCAGTAGCCCGTCACCAGAATATAATGAGAAGTCTCTCCAATAGACCGGCTAAATGTTGACACCTTTGGGCGCTTTCCTATCCATAAATCCAAACATATAGCCGGCTACCCGGCGCTTCTGTATCTCCTCCGTGCCCTCGGTAATCCGGTAGCGGCGGTGATGGCGATAAATATGCTCGAAAGGCGCATGACGAGAATAGCCTAGCCCGCCATGTACCTGCATGGCTTGGTCGGCGGCATCGCAACACAACCGATTGGCGACAAAGTTGCACATCGATATTTTGTCGGATACCGAAAAAGCGCCCTTAGTGTCCATTTGCCATGCCGTTTTGTGTATGAGGGCGCGCAGCATTTCTGCTTGGGTTTGGAGCTCCACCAAAGGAAATTGAATCCCTTGGTTCGTTGACAGAGGTTTGCCAAAGGGCGCTCGCTGCATTGCATAGTTCACGGATTCGTTAATACAGTATTGGGCGGCGCCTAGTGAGGAGGCTGCTTGGCGAATGCGATTTTCATTAAAGAAATGCTGAACCACTTGCAGAGCCTTGCCCTCACCGCCAAGAATGCAGCTGTGCGGCACCTCCGTCTCTGTAAAAGACACCCTGCCGTGGTCCGTTGGCATATTGAATGTCCACAACATCTCTTCGATTTTAAATCCCTGCGTGTCAGTCGGCACGAGAAAGGCTGTGAGGCCACCAGCGTCGCCAGCGTCGCCGCTTGTTCGCGCAATGGCCAGTATGTGACTTGCACGATGAATGCCGGTATTCCAAGACTTTTCGCCATTGATTGTCCACGTATCGCCGTTGCGTGTGGCAAAGGTTCCCATATGCGTCGCATCTGACCCATGGGCCGTCTCTGTAATGCCGAACGTAAAGTAGCGACGACTTTCACACAGGTCATCAATCCAGTCGATTTTTTGCTGTGCCGATCCGTACTGAATCATCAACAATAATCCAACATTGTTACCGACAATGGAGTGTTCATTCTGTAAATCGTTGTGTAGTCCGAGCCCCCTGCAGGCAAGGTGTTCACGGATGATTGCCATTTCCAAATTGCTACCGTCTTTACCCCCGTACTCTTTGGGGGAAGAGAAGCGAAAGTGTCCTGCGGCATCAGCCCGCTGTTTGGCTTTCATTAGCAGCGCTTCCCATTGTTCGTTGGGTAGCCCATTCCTGTCCCAGTCTGTGCGTGCATCCTCGCGCCGATGGTCAAAGAATCGATTGTTATCATCTTGCATTTGCAGTGGCAGAATCTCGCTTTCGATAAAGTTATCGAGGTCCTGTAGGTAGTTCATCAAGTATTCGGGGATATCAAAATTCATCATGGTGTGGCTCGCTGGTTCAGGGGGCTGTTTGCAGTGATGTCCGACTCTTTCGTGCGGTCGATCGCTCGCATGGACAGACACGATCAAGTGAACAAAGTTGAGTTTTAGAGGTCATAAGATGAGTAGTGTGTGCAGCTCTTGCAGAGACAATCCTTAGACTGGTTAGTGTTGTGACCGCCTGAGTATTGATGAGGCAGAGTCAAAAGTCACGCATACTCTATAGTGCAGGTCAAGGTCTGTTAGGTTCGGTTCCGTTGAACGCGCGCCGCGTTCGGCAGTTTGTTAGGTACACAGGAGTTTCAACTTTGAGCGGCTCACCCTATAATCGTCGTTATTCATAGAGCTCCGTGGATCGTGGTTGCGGTGGACTCAAGGGAGTAATTGGTGCCAGCTGATTGGCTCGGTAATTCTAGTGCGGTGTCAGGGCGAGCAGGTGTCGCTCTCATGGGTGCGCTGAACGCGATGGCACAGCCGCGTCGCGCGCGTCGGATACGTCAAGCTATCTTGTTGCTCGTTGTTGTATGGATGCTGCTGTCGCTCACGAGGCTGCTGTGGGCACTAGTCCCCAATGCTGAAAACACCAATGTTGCGCCGCCCACTGTGATTAATCCACTGTCAGCCAGCAGCTCCAGGGCTATCGTTGCGCCTGTTGATATCGATCGCATGGTAGCCTGGCATTTATTTGGGGAGGCCGGCGCGACGGCACAGGCCGTTATTGAGGCAGCAACGGAGGTCGAGACTGATTCCCGTGAGGGTATAGAGGATGGCGCTCGGCAAACCAGTCTACAGCTGAAGTTGCGCGGTATCGTGGCGTCTACGGAGGACGGTCTCGGATATGCCATTATTGAGAATGCGAATCAGCAGGCTATCTACATGGTCGAAGACAAGTTGTCCGTTCAGGGCAATGTGGTATTGGCCAAGGTGATGCCGCGACAGGTCGTGCTGGACAATGGCGGGACCTATGAATTGCTGGTGCTGTTTGAAGAATCCACTTTGGGCACTGCGGAGCCAATGTCTGCTCAGACCGAGGCGCCTGCAGTAAGCGAGAATATCGATAAGCGCGGTGATGATCAGGCTACCCAGTTGGCCCAGAGTTATCGACAGCGCCTATACCAGAATCCTCAATCGCTAGCAGAGGTGGTTAATGTCAGCGCCGTGCGCGAAAATGGGGCGCTGCTGGGTTATCGGGTAAGCCCTGGGAAGGATCAGGAACAATTTGCGCAGCTGGGGTTCAAAATGGGTGACGTGGTGACATCCGTCAACGGGGTAAGTCTCGATAATCCTACCAATACCATGGTCCTTTTCAATGACATGCGCTCAGCTAAGGAAGCGGTATTTGAGTTGCAGCGTGATGGACAGGCTCTCACGCTGAGTGTCAATTTAGACGATGGTGGCGCTCAGTGAAACTTCTTGAAAGGATACAATTTTTCGTGAAAGCAACAACTCGGTTCTACCCTTTGACTGCGATTGTATTGCTGCTTGGTTTAATGCTGGGTAGCGGATCACTGCAAGCACAGGATTATACGATCAACCTGAAAGATACGGATATTCGAGAGCTCATACAATTTGTCTCCGATGCAACCGGTACGACCATCGTGGTCGACCCTGTGGTTAAGGGTAAGGTCAGAGTGATCTCCTCCAAGCCGGTATCGGCAAGCGAACTGTATGAACTGTTTTTGTCGGTTTTGGAAGTTCATGGATACACCGCCGTGCGTTCGGGTGACATAGTGCGTGTGATACCCAGCAAGGATGCTCGTTCCGCGCCGCTTGATGTGAGTGATGATAGATCCAGCATGACTTCGGCTGAGTATGTGACGCAGGTGATTCGGCTGGAGAATATTTCAGCGGCCAAGCTTATCCCCGTTTTGAGACCCTTGGTGCCGCAACAGGCGCATATGGCGGCTTATGCACCCAGTAATGCGATTATTATTTCCGATGTCTCGGCCAATATCGACAAAATTAGGGACATTATCGAGCGCATGGATAAATCTGCTGTGCAGAAGACGGATATTATCAAGCTGCGCTATGCCGTGGCGGAAGACGTGGTGAGGATGCTGGAGCAGCTTAACAAGTCGGCGGCCAAGCAGGCCGGTGGTGAGCAAGAAATACTGCTGGTAGCTGATGCGCGCACCAACAGCGTTCTTGTTAGCGGTGATGAGTTAGAGCGTGCGCGACTTCGAAACCTGGTTGAGTATCTTGATACGCCTTTGGAGCAAAGTGGCAATGTTAAGGTTATTTATCTGCAATATGCTGAGGCCACGGACCTTGCCGAAGTTCTGACCCGAGTAATGAAAAATATCAGTCAGTTGGATACCGCGGACGGAGCGCAAGCAAAAAGCAGAAGTAGCAAGTCCGCGACCATAGAGGCAGATGAAGACACTAATGCTCTCATTATCACCGCCGATGCGGACGAGATGGCATCTCTGGAGGCGGTTATTCAGCGCCTGGATATTCGCCGCGCTCAGGTGCTGGTGGAAGCCATTATCGTAGAAATGGAAGTGATTGACGGCCAAGAATTGGGGTTACAATGGCTGTTTGCCGATAACGATGGTGTGTTTGGCAGTAATATTACTCGAAACGATTCGCGGCTGGGGAGTATTGCGGGCTCACAGCTATCAGAGGGCGGTGGGGATACGCCAGCCGGCGTTGATTTAGGCGGTTTGGCTGCTGCCCTGGCGGGAACGGGGGGCGTGTCCCTTGGTTGGGCTCAACTGGATAGTATGGGTTTATCCATGACGGTCATTCTCAATGCACTCAAGGAAACGGCAAATACAAATATTCTGTCCACGCCCAGTATACTGACGCTGGATAATCAGGAGGCTTACATTACGGTGGGCCAGCAGGTGCCTTTCGTGACCGGTTCGTTCACCAATACCGGTGCGGGCGGCGATGGTGCACAGAATCCTTTTCAGACGATCGAGCGAGAGAATGTCGGTATTACCCTAACGGTGACGCCGCATATCAATGACGGTGATTCGGTGGTGCTTGATATTATGCAAGAGGTCTCCAGTATCAGTAGTGTGTCAGTGATCGCATCAGATGTGATCACTAATGAGCGTAAAATCCAGACCAAGGTATTGGCACTGGATGGTCAGGTAATCGTTCTGGGTGGCTTGATCAAGGACGAGGTGCAGGACGCGCAGCAAAAAGTGCCTCTGCTGGGTGATATTCCCTATCTGGGTAGGTTGTTCCGCAGCGATGCAGAAAAGGTGTCTAAACAAAACTTAATGGTGTTTATACGCACTACGATTATTCGCGACAACGAGCAGCTGGTGGGTGCCAGCGCGGAGAAATACCGCTATATCCGCGATCAACAAGCGCTGCGTAAGGAAAAAGGATTGCTGTATCTAGGCGATGCAAGTCTACCTATGATGTCAGAGTGGGAAGCGCAAATGCAGCAACTGGATGCCATCAAGGCGTCTGATGTTGATGGGCCTGGTGCTCCCGCATCTCCGGTAGACGGCCGGTGAACACGCAGGTTGAGGCGTCGCCGACGGATGCGCTCACAGCGAGCGTTGCCGCAAGACCCGGCCTGCCGTTTACCTTTGCTCAGCAGTACAGAGTATTGTTGGATGCAGCCGAAGACGGTTCTCCCTTGGTGGTGCATAACGGACAACCACCGGTGCTGGTGCTGAGCGAGTTGCGTCGTATTCTGGGCGGGTCCTTTGCACTTAAGGACGTGTCAGAGAGTGATTTCAAGCGGCGCCTGACGCTGGCTTACCAGCGCAACAATAATGAAGCCGTGCAAATGGCCGAAGACATCGGTGCCGACGTTGATCTCAGTCGTCTGGCGGATGCCATTCCTGATTCCAGCGATCTCATGGATACGGAAGATGATGCCCCCATCATCCGCCTGATTAATGCCATATTGTCGCAAGCCGTGCGTGAGAAAGCTTCGGATATTCATGTTGAAACGTTCGAAGACCGGCTGAGTGTCCGTTATCGTATCGACGGGGTTTTGGCGGAAGTGCTGTCGCCTAAGCGCATGCTGGCGCCGTTGTTAGTATCGCGCTTGAAGGTGATGGCGAGGCTGGATATTGCCGAGAAGCGCATACCTCAGGACGGCAGAATTTCAGTGAAGATAGCGGGTCACTCGGTGGACATCCGCATGTCGACTATACCTTCTGCTCACGGCGAGCGGGTGGTGTTGCGACTGTTGGATACAGCGGCTGGACAATTAGAGTTGACGCAGCTGGCCATGAATACTCAAGTCCTTGCTGCTTATAAAAAGCACCTACACAGCCCCCATGGCATTATCCTGGTCACTGGCCCTACCGGTTCAGGTAAAACGACGACCTTGTATGCCGGGCTTGGTGATATCAATGAGACTTCACGTAATATTCTTACCATTGAAGATCCTGTCGAATATATTCTGCCGGGCATCGGTCAAACACAGGTTAACACCAAGGTTGATATGACCTTTGCGCGTGGATTGAGAGCTATTTTGCGTCAGGATCCAGATGTGGTGATGGTGGGTGAGATTCGTGATCGGGAGACAGCAGAAATTGCGGTGCAGGCTTCCCTTACTGGCCATCTCGTGCTGTCCACGTTGCACACCAATACGGCCATAGGCGCGATCACTCGCCTCAAGGATATGGGCATCGAACCGTTCTTGTTGTCATCCAGTCTGATAGCAGTGATGTCTCAGCGTCTTGTCCGCTTGCTGTGCGTCGATTGTAAGGAGGCCGCTGAGCTGAACCCCGCGGAGCGGGAATTGTTGCGCATTGAGCCTGCCGAGGATCACCAGAGCGTCTGTCAGGCCAAGGGTTGCGAGAGCTGTAAATACACCGGTTATCGTGGGCGTACGGGTATTTATGAAATAATTGAGATCGATGATGCCATGCGCCAAATGATCTACGGTGGCGCCAATGAGCAGGATATTTTGCATCTGGCACGCCAGCATTACCCGGGAATAGAGACCGATGGTCGGCGCCGGATAATGGCGGGTGAAACCAGTATTGAGGAAGTCATGCGTGTGACTTCCATCGTCTGATCTGCGCAGGCTGAATTGTGACCGCATATCGCTATCAAGCGCTTAACTCCGCGGGAAAGCTCATCAAGGGTGTGCTCGAAGGAGATTCCGAGCGTCAGGTTCGCTCGCAGTTGCGTGGCCAGGATATGCGACCGGTGGAGGTCGCCGAGGCCAACAACACGGCGGGGTCCGGCAAGCCCGGATGGGATCTCTCACTCTATTTTTCGCGTGTCAGTGTCGGTGACCTTGCGCTGATTACCCGCCAGTTGGCCACGCTGGTGGAGGCTAACCTGCCACTGGATGAGGCGCTTCAAGCCGCAGCAGAGCAAAGCCGCAGCAGTCGCATCAAAGGTATGCTGCTGCAAGTGCGCTCTAGGGTTGCCGAGGGACACACACTGGCCTATGCGATGGCTGAGTTTCCCAGTGTGTTCAATGAAATGTACCGTGCCATGGTAAACGCCGGCGAACACGCGGGGTATTTGGGGCCGGTGTTGCAGCAGTTGGCGGATTACACGGAGCAGCGTCAATATACCGGCCAGAAGCTAAAGATGGCCATGATCTATCCGTTTATCCTGGTCGGGGTGGCGATTGCAGTGGTGCTTCTGTTGCTTATTTTTGTGGTGCCCGAACTGGTGGGTATCTTTGCTCACAGTAATCGAGAATTACCTGCGCTGACGCGTGGTCTTATTGCCACCAGTGATTTTTTCCAGCAGTACGGTCTCTGGCTGGTGCTGGGGGTATGCGCGCTATTCTTTATACTGCGACGTTTGTTGCGCGATCCGGGGCGCAAAAAACGCTGGCACAGTGTACTACTTCGGATACCCGGTGTGTCGCGGGTGTTGATCTCTATGGATACTGCACGTTTTGCTTCCACACTCAGTATCCTTATGGCCAGCGGTGTGCCTCTGCTCGAATCCCTGCGTATTGCCGGACAAGTGTTAACCAACCTGGTACTGCGCGAGGACAGTGAGGCGGTGTCGGAACACGTCCAGGAGGGGGCTAGTTTGAATCGCGCGTTGCGCGAAAGTGGGCGCTTCCCTCCTATGATGGTGCACATGGTGGCCAGTGGTGAGGCCAGCGGTGAGCTGGAAACGATGCTTGAACGCTCTGCGACTAACCAGGAACGAGAGCTTGAAATGACACTCGGTACCCTGATGAGCTTGTTTGAACCACTGATGGTAGTGTTCATGGGGGGGATGGTGCTAACGATCGTCCTCGCTATCCTGTTACCCATATTCGATCTTAATACAATGGTGAACTAAACGATGAAAGCAAAACGTAATGCGGGATTTTCTCTAGTAGAAATTTTGGTGGTGCTGGTCATTATGGGCCTGCTGATCAGTGTGGTTGCACCTACGGTACTTAATCGCGCTGATGACGCCAGAGTGCAGAAAGCGCAGGCTGATTTCAAGGCAATAGAGACGTCCCTGAAAATCTATCGGCTGGATAACTACGTGTATCCTACCACTGAGCAGGGGCTACAGGCACTGGTAGAGCCCAGCACTCTCGATCCTGAACCGCGAAATTTTAAAGCCGGGGGCTATCTCGAAGAGCTGCCGATTGATCCCTGGGGACGCCCCTATCTCTACCTAAGTCCGGGTGAGCACCATGAGGTGGACATCTATTCACTGGGCGCAGATGGCTTATCGGGAGGCGAGGGTCAGCGTGCCGACATTGGCAACTGGAAAGAAGAGGGCTGATCTTTCATGTGTAACCGCTCCGTGGCGACAACCGGCCCACCGGTATTTGCCACGGTGCTGAGGCGCCAGCGAGGTTTTAGTCTGCTGGAGTTGCTGGTAGCGCTGATTGTCGTTGTGTTGTTCACCTCCCTAGCAAACCTGACTGTCAACTCCGGAGGGCAGGATATTCAGCTACAAAGCACGGTGTACAACCTCGCAGATGTGGCAGGATACGCGTTGGATGAGGCTCAGATGACCGGCGTCGACTATGGTCTCCTGTTACGGGAAGATCAGGAGGCGGGGGAGACGATTTATAGCTATCAATGGTTGGAACTCAGTCTCGATGGCTGGGGCGCACCGGTCAGCGGTAAGGAGCTGTTCGCGGAGCAACGACTGCCGCCGGGTATCGCGCTTGAGCTGGAGCTGGAGGATGCGCCGTTCGTTGCGTTGTCGCCGGATGATGATGGCGAGGCGGAGATTATCAGCCCTCAGGTGGTTTTTTATGCCAGCGGTGAGGCAACCGTAGGTACGATCAATGTGTTTCAAGTGGAAGACGGTGAATTACTGTGGCGCATCGAATGGGACCTGTTTGGCCGTTTCGACGTGCTACGGCGGGGCGAGGCGGAGGTGGAATACTAGTGCGTGCCAGAGGTTTTACGCTGGTGGAAGTGATGGTTGCCCTGGCGATTGTCGCGATCGCTTTGCCTGCACTGTTGATGGCGCTGTACCAGCAGATAGACGATACCGCCTACTTGCGTGATAAGACGCTCGCCTACATGGTGGCCGAGAATAAACTGGCAGAGATGCGCCTTGTAATCAGCTCGACACGGAATCTTTCTGCCGGAAAGGACAGTGGCCTCGCGTCAATGGCAGATCGGGATTGGTATTGGTGGGTGGAAACTAAAACGACAGAGGTGGAAAAATTTTTCCGCGTTGATATCACCGTCTCGCTTGAGGAGGAGGAACAGCCACTGTACACGCTGAGCGCCTTTATGTCAGGCGATCTAGAAGCAGGCGATGCAGAGACAGGCGAGCTAGAGACAGACGCTGAGGGCGACCTTCCGGATGAGCCTGATGGTTAAAAAACCGGCAGAGGGTTTTACGCTTTTGGAGGTGTTGATTGCAATGGCCATTACGGCTTTTGTGGCTCTAATCGCCACCACCAGTTTGTCTAGGGTGCTAGACGGTGTGGAAAGTCTGCGCGCATCTGCAGACCGAACCTATGAAGTAAACCGCGCCTGGATGATTATTTCGCGGGATCTGCGCCACTTTGTGGAGCGGCCTGTGCGCGACGAATTTGGAGAGATTGAGCCAGCCCTTCTCGGAGGGCCGCTGGCACGTTTTGCACTGAGTTTTACTCGGGCGGGCTGGCACAATCCCAATGCGCACCCGCGCAGTAATCTGCAACGCGTTAATTATCGTCTTGAAGATGAGGCCCTGTGGCGAGATAGCTATCCGGTATTGGATCGGGCATCTGATACTGAGCCTTACAGCGTATTGTTGCTGGACGGTGTAGACGACATGCAGCTGGCTTTTTTGGGTTCAGTGGAGGCCCTGCAGACCGAGTCACGCAGTGCTGCGCTGGACACCAGCAACTGGGCAAAAAGTTGGGTGGTTGATGCCGGTGCGCCGGATGCTGAGTTGAATAGTCCGGTTGGCGTTGAAATCAGTCTGCAGCTGCAGGGCTGGGGCGAGATGAGGCGGTTGTATGCATTGCTTCCGCTCTAGATCTTTCGCCCCTGCTGCTCGTCAGCACGGTGCCGCCCTGATTTTTGCCATGCTGGTCTTTGCGCTGGCCACGGCATTGGTTGTGGCTATGAAGGGCGAGTTTGAGCGCTTCTATCAACGCAGTAGCAATATTCTGTTGGACGGACAGGCCCAGGCCTATCTGCGGGGTGCAGAGGATCTTGCCGGGATATTGCTTCTGACCGACTACGATATGGATAAAAAGGCGGGACTGTTTCGAGACGATCTAAATGAGATATGGTGGACCAAACCGGGTAATCCTCCGCCCACCTATGCGCTTGATGGAACTGGCTGGATGTCCGGTTCGTTGGAGGATTTGCAGGGACGATTCAATCTAAATACGCTGTCAACAAGGGTGCCTAGCGAGGCAACAGCTGGATCAAAAAAGCGGTTTACCGCATCGCAAGAGCAGTTTATTCGATTATTACAGGCACTGGGTGATCCGGCCGTGAGTGAGCAGGAGGCAATCACGCTGACTGAGTCCGTCAGTGATTGGCTCGATGCCGATCGGGAGACTTCTTTGGACGGGGCAGAGGACGACTATTATTCTGGGCAGACGCCGGCGTATCGCACTGCCAATCGCAGTATGTCCAGTGTCAGTGAATTGCGTGCTGTTGCCTATATGACGCCCGAGATCTACCGGGCGTTATTGCCCTGGGTCACGGTTTGGCCCGAGCAGCCGGCAACGCTGAATATACACACGGCGCCTGCGACGGTATTGCGCAGCATCAATGCTAAAGGGATTCTCAGTCCACTCACCGAAGCGGAAGGAGAGTCGCTTGTGCAGTATCGCGAGGACACAGGCTTCGAGGATAAGACTGATTTTCAAGCCAACCCGGTATTTGACGGGAAGAGGGATGATATGAAAGAGGTTGCGGCGCTGCTGGGAGAAAATAGCACTTACTTTCTACTGCGGGCGGAGGTGGAGGTTGCCGGCAGGAACATGCGCTTGTACAGTGTGTTAAATCGCAGCAACCGTAATATTGCTACTATCGCTAGAGCGAGTGGTAGTCTGTAGATGAACCATTGCTCAACAGGTCAGAGACATCCGGAGAAGTCCTTAGTGGGGAAGATACAGGTTTGCGCAATATGGCCATAGTACGTTTGGTCGAGGGACGCCTCGCTTGGTATCCCCCGGGTGCCAGCGCTGAGCCTCAGTGGCTGGACGATGACGCTGCTCGGGAACATCTGCGTGCGACGCTAGCCCAGCGGCGGATAAAAGTCTGTTTTGCGGTGCCAGGTGAGGACGCGCTCCTGCTGACGCTGTCTGTGACGCGTGACGAAAAAAAGCATATCAGCAAATCCTTGCCCTTCATGCTGGAGGAACAGATTGCAGCGGATGTCGACACCTTGCACTTTGCCTATAGCCCACTGCAGGAGGATGACTTTGCCGTCGCTATTACAGCAAAGGAGAAAATGGCGCAGTGGCAGTTACTGCTCGCAGATTTTCCGGGTATCCAGCGGTGGCTGCCGGAGCCGCTGCTGCTGCCATGGCAGCCTGATGAGTGGTGTCTTCTGCTCGTGGGAGATAGCGTCATTTTTCGCGTTGGCCAGTGTAAGGGATTCACTGCTGAAAAAGAGTTGGTAGAGGTACTGGTACAGGCCATGCTGAGCGAGGTGGGTCCGCCTGCTACGGTGATTGTTTACGGTATGGATCAGGAGGTCGACACGAATATGCTGCCAGTTGAATTGCGCGAGCGGGTGCAGTGGCGTCGCGGCAACCTGAGCGCAGCGATGCTACTGAGTAAAACCGAAGAGATAAACCTCAACTTCTTATGTGGGGACTTCGCCCCGCGCTTGCCAGTCGGGCTGTGGTGGCGACAGTGGCGTGCCGTTGCCGCGGTATTGGCCGCAGCATTTGTCCTGCAATTGGGTGCGGCTTATGCCGAATATCGCAGTCTGTCAGCGCAAAATATTGCGCTGCGCAGTGCCGTTGAGGACAGCTATCGCTCGGTGTTTCCCACTGGAGTGGTGGTGGATGCAGAGAAACAGCTGCGTCGGCAGCTGGATGCTCTGGGAGGAACGGGTGAGGGCGCTGGTTTTGTTAGTCTGATGGAACGTGTTGGCGATGCGATTGCCGGGATGCCGGGCACCACTATCGCGAGTATTAACTACAACGACAAAGGCGGTGAAATGCGCCTTAATATTGTCGCCGCCGATTTTGAAGGTGTTGAGAAGTTGCGCAGTCGAATGAATGAAGCTGGACTAGAAGCGGTGACTGAAAGTAGTAACACAAAGGGTGATCGTGTCAGCGCACGCTTACGAGTTAAGGAGAGATCGTGAAGGAGTGGTTTTCCCAACTAAACCAACGCGAGCAGCTGAGTCTACTTTTACTCGGTTTGGCGTTGCTTCTGTACCTGCTTTATATACTGGTGTTATCACCGCTGGAGAGCCAGCGAGAGCAACTGATAGCGCAAAACAGCGCCGTCACCGAATCTCAGGGCCGCGTAGATGCTATGGTGTCGCAGTTGTTGCAGTTACGTCAGGGCGGGGCCAAGGCCGGCGCAAAGCGTAATCTGACGTCAGTGATCAATCAGTCCACGTCTCGCCTGCAGTTGCCCGTTATTCGTCTTCAACCTAACAGTCGTGGCGAAATTCAGGTGCGTATTGAAAACGCTTCTTTTAACGACGTATTGAAGTGGCTAAATGAGATGGAATATACCGAGAGTCTGCTGGTGCGCGAGGTCTCCGTGACCCCAGCTGCTTCTGCCGGTCGTGTCAACATCACAGTACGAATTGCAGAGGCCGGATAAAGTGAATAAGTCCGGTCTTCTGTGGGCTGCAGCTCTGGCTCTATTGTTTTTTGTCAGTCTTGTGATGTCGGCTCCCGCTCGTCTGTTGAGTCATGTCGTTCCGGGTGAGCAGTTGCTGCTGCGCGGGTTGGCGGGCACTGTTTGGCAGGGCAGTGCCAGTAGTGTCCTGGTGCGCCTGCCCCAGGGTTATTTACAGCTGGGCGCGGTGCAGTGGTCACTGCAGCCTCTGTCCTTGCTGCTGTTGGCGCCGCATCTCACGGTGAGCAGTGAGTGGGGCAATCAGAAATTTGCGGGCGAACTGGTGTTACGTGGTCAGAAGGATTTAGAGGTATTCAACGCGGAGGCCCAGCTGGCCGCAAATCTATTAAGCCGTTTCGCGCCCGTATCGGTTGTGGGAATGTTTAACCTACAATTAGATCGGCTGCAGTTGCGTCAGGGTTTGCCGTATAGCGCATTGGGTCGTTTGGTGTGGCACGATGGTGGGTGGCAGTCCGTCCGCGGCCTTGTGGCTCTAGGCAGTTATGCCTTGGATTTCGAGCAGGAGCCCGCAGAAGCGCTGCAGGGACAGGTCATTACATTATCGGGGCCACTGCAGGCCAGCGGCAGTTTGGAGCTGAAAGACCGGCGCTACGAGGTGGACATACTGTTGGGAAGTGAAGATGCGCTGGATGGGCAATTGCAAGCAATGCTGCCCCTGATCGCTGTGCCCGAGGATGAGCGCTATCGTATCAGTATAGCGAGAGACTTCTAGGTACTGGTATAGATGTGCTGACCGTAGTGAGACAATCTCCCACCAGAGTGACGTATAATTTTAGCTGTTGTTAGATTTATTTTGAGAGAAAGGCCAATATGAGCGATAACGATTACAAGAAGTACGAGTGTGTGATTTGCGGTTTCATCTATGACGAGGCCGAGGGCTTGCCAGACGATGGCTTTCCCCCAGGGACACTCTGGAAAGATATACCAGAAGACTGGGAGTGCCCGGATTGTGGAATAGGGAAAGCAGATTTTGACCTTTACGTGGCGTAGTCTTTGACTCATCGCAGTACCCACAGGCTGCTTTTTTTGCACGCTTTACGTGCGATGAATCTCAAATATTTTCCCAGCAGAATCTCCCATGACAGTGAGTGAAGAACGCTTGGCAGTAGTGCGTCAATTGATGACGCAGGCAAATTACGATGCCCTAGTTGTACCCCGGGCGGATGAGTATCTCGGGGAGTATCTCCCGCTGCACAACGAGCGCCTGCACTGGCTTACTGGGTTTACTGGATCTGCCGGTATGGCGCTGGTGCTGCGTGATAGAGCGGCGATCTTTGTGGATGGTCGCTATACGGTGCAGGTGCGGTCACAGGTTCCCTCTCATCTGTTTGAATATCATCACCTGGCCGACAACCCGCAGGCTCAATGGCTGGCAGCTAAGCTGCCTGCTGGTAGTAGAGTCGCCTGCGATCCTCGTCTGCACAGCCTGCAATGGTATAGGGATACAAAAAATACTTTGGCCGATGCCGGTGTGGAGCTTTTGCTCGATACTGATAATCTGATTGATCGCTGCTGGCTGGACCGACCCGAGCCGATCTACAATTCTGCACTATTGTTGGATGAAGCCTTTACTGGAGAGTCCAGTAAAGATAAACGTCAGCGCATCGCTGCTCAAATTAGGGCCCAAGGTTGTGATGCGGCGCTGATATTTTCTCCTGATTCCGTCAGTTGGTTGTTGAATATTCGTGGTACCGATATGCCGCAGTTACCGGTCGTGCAGAGCTTCGCGATACTAGAGGCCTCGGAAAAAATGACGCTATTTGTCGATGCTCGTCGTCTGCCAGAAACATTTTATCAGCACGTGGGTGATGGCGTTATGGTGATGGATGAGACGGATTCTAGTGTCGCATTCGCAGCCTATTCGAAGCATAAAGTATTGGCCGATGCTAAAAATGCGGGCGCCTGGGTGCAGATGGAATTGGCCCGCAACGGTGCGACGCTGGTGCAGGGAGAAGACCCCGTGTTACTTCCTAAGGCGTGTAAAAATTCGGTTGAATTGGCAGGTACCCGCAGTGCCCACCAGCGCGATGCTGTAGCGGAGGTTCGTTTTTTGGCCTGGCTGGACGGCGAGGTTGTGGCAGGAAAGCTGCACAATGAAGCCGAGCTGTCAGACCATTTGCTCAGTCTGCGGCAACAGGGTGAGTACTTTCATGCGTGTTCCTTCGATACTATTTCTGCCGCGGGAGCCAATGGTGCCATGTGCCATTACAATCATCTCAACGGCGTCCCGGCTCGCCTAGCAATGGACAGTGTCTATCTGTTCGACAGTGGTGGTCAGTACACTGATGGAACTACTGACATTACGCGCACCGTCGCGATCGGCGACCCCGGGCCTGAGGCGCGCCGCCTGTTCACCCTTGTTTTAAAAGGTCATATCGCTCTGGCGCGATCTCGATTTCCGTTTGGTACCACTGGCACGCAACTGGATGCACTGGCGCGGCAGTATTTGTGGCGCGAGGGCTATGATTATGATCACGGCACTGGCCATGGCGTGGGTGTCTTTCTCAGTGTTCATGAGGGCCCCCAACGCATCTCCAAGCAGCATAATGGTGTTGCGCTGCAGCCGGGTATGATTGTCAGTAACGAGCCAGGCTACTACCGTGAGGGCGTATTCGGAATTCGCTGTGAAAACCTGCAGGTGGTGCGTCCTTCTAAGACTAGTCAGGGCGAAACGCCGATGCTGGAATTTGAAACGCTGACGCTTGTGCCCTTCGATGTTCGAATGCTGGATACAGAACTTATGGATGTCGAGGAAATCGACTGGCTTAACAGCTACCATCATCGGGTCGCGGCGACTATCGGCCCTCTTTTACAAGGTACCGATCAGGACTGGCTGAGGCAGGCAACGCAAATAGTCGGTGTTTGAATCAGCGCTACATTTTTATACACTACACAGATAATAAGAGTTGAGGAAACGTTACATGGCAGTTGCGGGCGGTGTTCACTGGTCTTCGCGTTTTGCCTTTATCATGGCCTCTGTGGGCTTCGCTGTGGGGCTTGGCAATATCTGGCGGTTTCCCTATGTCACCGGTGAAAATGGTGGCGCGGCATTCGTCTTGATCTACCTGGCATGCGCCTTTGGTATTGGTGCCCCCATACTGATTGCGGAAATGCTGATCGGTCGGCGGGGGCAGGGCAGTCCTCCGGCGGCCATGGTTGTGGTCGCTAAGGAGAGTGGTCAGTCCAGACAGTGGCGGTTGGTTGGGGCCATGGGTCTGGTCGCGGCATACACCATTGAAATTATCTATGCGGTGGTGGTGGGTTGGGTCCTGTGGTACTTATTCAAGGCCGTCACTACGGGTTTTGTAGGTTTTGATGGCGCCGTCGCTAATGCCGAGTTTGCGGCAGTACTAGACAGCAACCTAGGTATGCTTGTGTGGACGTTGGTGGGTCTGAGTATTACGGGTTTGATTGTATACGCTGGCGTGAAAGATGGCATTGAGCGGGCGGTTATTGTCATGATGCCGTTGATGTTTATCTTGTTGTTGGGGTTGGCGATCTATAACTATGTAGTTCCGGCTATCGACTCTCGGGCGCACGGTTTCTCGCAGGCGGTCGTGTGGTTGTTCACCCCGGATTTTAGCACTATTCGTTTTAGTACTGTATTGGCAGCTATCAGTCAGGCCTTCTTTTCTCTTTGCATTGCCATGGCGGGCATGATGGTCTACGGCGCATACTTGCCCAAATCTGTATCCATTACGCGGTCAGTTTTGATTGTTGTTATGATTGATACGGGTGTGGCCCTGCTGGCTGGTCTGGTTATTTTTCCAGTTGTATTCCACAACGGACTGGACCCGGCGGCCGGTGCTGGCCTGATCTTCCAGACCCTGCCAGTGGGCTTCGCGCAAATGCCCGGGGGTCACTGGTTTAGTGTGCTGTTTTTTCTCATGCTGTCGGTGGCAGGCATCACGTCTATGGTAGGTCTTGTAGAGGCGGTTACCGCCTGGGTTGAAGAGCGCTTTAAGCTTCCACGCCATCAGAGCACTATTATTGTGGTGGGTTCAATCGCAGTGTTCAGTGTTCTTTCGATTCTGTCTTACAATATTTTGTCGCAGTGGGCCGTGGCAGGTAGAAATTTCAATGACATCATGGATGTCTTTTCCAACCAAATTTTGCTTCCTCTGGGTGGTTTGTTGATTGCGGTGTTCGCAGGTTGGGCGATGAAAAAAGAGGCTACGCGTGATGAGTTGAACTCATTGTCTTCTGGCCAGTATTCAATCTGGCACTTCCTGATTCGCTATGTTGTGCCCCCTGCATTACTGATCATTTTTGTAATGGGTATTGTTGACTGGAGTTGAATCCAATCATTGAAGCGGCGCAAGATCGCAATCGATCGTAGAACTCAGACTGCCCCCGTGGGAATGTCCTGAAACGGGATACCCTTGTCTGCCCGAGGTTCCTGCGGTAACCCCAGCACTTGCTCAGCCAGAATGTTGCGCATGACTTCATCGGTTCCGCCCGCTAGACGCACGCCAGGGGAGAAGAGCACCTGCTGTTGAAAGTGGGCTCGTTCCGGGCTCAATTCAGTATCCTGCACAATGCCGGCCGGACCGAATATCTGGCACGCAAAATTAGCAATTTCTTGATTCATTACCGCTCCGACCAGCTTCCCAAGTGATGCTTCAGCGCCAGCAATGCCGCCTTTGGCGACGGCGGTTAACATGCGCTTGTTGACCGCTTGAAGGCCAGCGTACTGACTGTACCAGGTCGCCAGTCGGTCGCGTACGAGGGGGTCGTTGGCAATCGGTTGTCCATTCAACTCCAAAGATTTGACCAGATCGAGAAATTGCGGAAAGCCTGTCGGCTGGACACCGCTAATAGCCAGGCGCTCACTCATCAATACGGTGAGTGCACCGGTCCAGCCTCCGCCGACCTCGCCCAGTCGGTAGGCATCAGGCACTATGGCGTTATTAAAGAAAACCTCGTTGAAGTGCCCGCCGCCATCCATCTGTTTGATGGGGCGAACTTCTACGCCGCTTTGGCGCATGTCAATCATAAAGAGGGTAAGGCCTCGATATTTTGAGATGGTGGGGTCGGTGCGGGTCAGTACCACACCGTAATCCGAGTACTGCGCGCCAGAGGTCCAAATTTTCTGACCATTGAGAACCCAGTGGTCGCCGTCGGGTTCTGCGCGGGTGCGCAGTCCCGCCACATCGGAGCCGGCACTCGGTTCGCTGAATAGTTGACACCAGACATCTTCGGCGCTGGCCATACGTGGCAGCAACTTACGCTTCGCCTCTTCACTGGCAAAGTGCATGACGGCTGGGCCGCAATTACCAATGCCGATCACAAAATGTGCGTCCCGTGTCTTATAGTTTTCCACTTCCTGCGTCCACACCACCTCGTGCAGAGAGGTCAGCCCAGCACCGCCGTATTCTTTGGCCCAGGTCAGGCATGCGAAGCCATCGTCCGCTTTCTTTTTGTACCAGTCTTTAGCTTCCTGAAAAGCGGTATCGCCTTCCATGCCCATGTGAAGCTTATCAGTGCGCCTAGTAGCGTTCGCCTCGAGCCAGATTTTTACGTTGCTGCGAAAGGCGGCCAGTTCTGATGTGTCTTGAAAATCCATGATGTTCTCCGAAATCTAGATGAGGCGCTGGCTGATATTTTCTTTCCATTTTGGCTGGGTACCGATCAAACCCGATAACAGTTGTGCACGACGGTAGTACAGATGGCAGTCGAACTCCCAGGTAAAGCCCATGCCACCGTGAACCTGAATGTTCTCTTTACTGATAAAGTAATAGGCATCAGTCGCACTCACCCTAGCGGTGGCCGCAGCCAATGGCAGGTCTGGTGCATCACTGGAGAGGGCACAGACGCCGTAATAAGCGTTGGCTCGCGCGAGTTCCAGAGCCACGTACATGTCAGCGAACTTGTGCTTGATGGCTTGAAACGAGGCAATAGGCCGGCCGAAGGCGTATCGCTCTTTGGTATACGCGATACCCATATCCAGAGCTGCCTGGCAGCCGCCAATTTGCTCAAAGGCCAGTAGCACTGCGACACGATCCAGTAATTCGGTCAGCTGCGTCTCGCCAGCCACACCCAAAGCCTGCGCCTGCACATTGTCAAAGACTAGGCGTGCCTGAGATCGGCTGGGATCCATGCTGGTGAGAGTTTTGCGCTGCACGCCTGCATCTGCTAAATCGACGACATACAGGCCAACGCAGCCCTGTTCATTGCAGGCCGTCAGCACGGTAAAATCGGCGATATCGCCATCCGGCACGGGTATTTTTTCAGCAGTGAGTTTACCCTCGCATACCCGTGCAGCAACAGACGGCGAGCCCAGACCTTCATTCATCGCCAGAGTGCCGATCAATTCGCCCGTCGCGAGTTTTGGCAGATAGTGCTGCTTCTGCGGCTCCGTGCCCCAGCTTTTGATCGCCTCGGTGGCTAGATAGACACTCGAAGAGAAGGGTACCGGCGCCAACGAGCGGCCTAGCTCTTCGGCGATAACACACAGTTCCAGATAGCCTAGGCCTAAACCACCATAGGTTTCGGGTATCGACATGGCGGTCCATCCTAGATCGATAATTTTCTGCCACAGCCCCCTGTCAAAGGGGGTGTCGGTGTCCAGAACGTTGCGCACAACATTGGCGGAACACTCCTGGCTGAGAAAATTGCGCGCCTGATTACGGATAAACAGTTGTTCTTCGGAAAATTCTAAATTCATGCTGGGCGACCTTAGTGTTTGACTAAACCCGCGGACTGTTCACAGGCAGTCATATCGCCCGCGGAGAGAACTGGGGTGGGGATTTTTGTCTGACCATTATGGCCTTTAACCCCTTTTATTATAGACTATTGGGCTGTTGGCCTCAACAGATCAGGTGGCCAGGTTGATGGAAGAAAAATAGCCGAATATGAATGGTGGTACGGGTAAAAACCTGTTTGCCAGCGCGATCACAATTCACCATAATTACGGTCCAAACGGCAGTCTAAAGGCTCACACTATGGCATCTCTGAAGGATCAACTCCTTAACGCTGGCCTTGTTGACAAGAAGAAGGCTAAGCAGCTTAAGCAAGAACTGCGCAAGGAAGCCAAAGTGCGCCAAAAGGGGCAGGTTCCGCTTGATGACAACAAGGAGCAGGTCAAACGTAACCTGCTTGAAAAGGTTGAGCGGGACCGTCAGCTGAATAAACAGCAACAGGAGGTGGTGGAAAGAAAGGCCATACAAGCCCAGATTTCGCAATTGATTACGATGAATCGCATCAAACGTGAGAGTGGGGATATTGCTTATCAATTCACGGATGGCACTCGCATAAAGAAAATTTATGTCACCGAACAGTTACAAAAAGATTTAGTTAACGGACGACTAGCTATTGCAAAGCGGGGCAATGAGTTCGAATTACTGCCATCCTCAGCGGCCGAGAAAATAAGGCAGCGTGACCCACAGGTCATTGTTTTGCTTAACACCTACGAGGTGACTGGCGTAGATGAGGATGATCCTTACGCTGAATACCAGATTCCCGATGATTTGATGTGGTAGTTATCATGTTGGCGTGGCGAGGGGCGCGAGAATCAGTTGGCTGAAACCTTGTTTGCCAGTGCCATGCCAATCAGCATGGCCGCAACGAATATTGCGGTTTTCCAGTCCTGATAGAGTAACGATGACATCGCCGAGCCTGGGAAATAGCCATACAGTCCCCAGCCGATACCATAGAGGGCAGCACCACCGACGAGTTGCCCGTTGATGAACTTCGTTGTAGGTAGCAAAAATCGCAGAGACATTAGAGGGCTCTTTCGTCGCATTACAAAGGGGAATGTGATCAGAATGACGCAAACCGCAGCGCCGATGACAAATGCCAAGTCGGGTGTCCAGTTGCCGAGCACATCTAGAAATCCTAAGACCTTCGCAGTGTCCGTCATGCCAGACACCGCTAAACCCACACCAAAAACGAGACCACACAGCAGGGCGATTACATTTCTCATTTATAACCCCGGCACTAAATGGCGAATGGCATAGAGCGTGGCGATCCCCGTGCTCATAAAAATCACAGCGGCAACCAGATAGCGTGCAGAAAACCAAACGATTCCCAGTACACCCTGACTACTGGTAAAACCAGAGCCTAACTTCACACCGAAGCCCACCAGTAGTCCGCCAATAGCGGCGTGCCACCATTGTAAGGGGCTTGCTTGTGGGTAGGGCGTATCTAACAGTGTGTGATACAGGAGTGGGCCGAGCACTAGGCCGACAACGAATAGCCAGCGCCAGGCGTTGTCAGGTTGAGCTGAAACGGCGCCCCAGACAACTCCGTCGACACCTGCAATTCGTCCAAGAAAAAAAAGCAGAAAAAAGGCCGAGATGCCAATCAGCACGCCGCCAATAAGTGGTGTGATGTACGGGACCATTAGTATTCCTTTCTAAATATTGGTTCTATCGGTTTTCATAGCGGTTCAGGTCAAACAGCCCGGCCTCAATAGGCTGATTTGCTTTGTACTGCGCGTTTAACCGGTCGGACAACGGCCAAAATAGAGGGACGTTGGTACGACGGACGCCATAGACCGTGACTAGGTTGGCGTAATCCGTCTCGCTGCGCATTGATATGATCGCTCGAACAAAATTTTCTACGTTTTGGTCACGCAACTGGAAGAAGACGTTAGGATAGGCGCCGATAAAACCTTTGACTACGGTCAGGTAGTCTTCTTCCGGAATACGTCGTTTTTGTTCCTCAAAAATCTGTGCGTTGTTTGAATAACTATCGTTATGCAAGATGGTAAATACGCTTACACCATTATCTTCTCCTAATACTTCCACAAAAGCGACTTCTGGCATCAGGCTGAATGGCTTGCCCTGCAGTGTCTGCAGCTTGGCGAAACGCGGATCAGCCGGCTGGTATCGTGCGGCCTCACCACCCGGTTGACGCTGTTGCAGTATGCTCAATAGTTCCTGCTTGGCGTTGTCAGTGTGGTACTGAATGTCGGTCTGCTGGCTATAAGCCACTGATTCGGTCATGACCTGATTCTTGGTGTCCTCAGTGGCTCCTCGATACCAGAAATTTCGGAGCGGCATGCGATCCTTTTCTGGCAGGAAAAACAGAAAGTTCTGTTCACCTTCCATGCGCAGGAAATCCATATAAAGACGGGTCTCAAGCTGGTGTGCCACGTTACCAAAAACGTCAAAGTCCGCGACTAGCAGATAGTGAATACGCTCCAGTAGGGAGTAGTTGATCACCCATGCTGTTTTGGGTTGCTGGCCTACGAAGCCTTTGACCACTGAAGCGCTGTTAATGTGTCTGAAGACTGTTAGGGCAGCATTGTCGTTGTCGCCATCACCATCCCATATCAGGTCTAGGTCAATTTTTGTGCCTTCAGTTCCGGCAGTGACACTGGCAATAAATTCCGTCTTGGCTTGCAGGAACTTCAATTGCTCCTTGGAATAATCGTGCCATTCCAGCAGAGATATTACCGCGCCTTGCCTATCCTTGGGCAGGCGCATGTTATTACTTTCACTAGCGAGAAAGTCAGCCATTAAAAGACTGTTTTTACTGTCAGGGTCGAGAAAGACAATCCAGAAATGATCCTCGATCACATTTAGTGCTACTTGGCCGCGACATACCGGCCCCTTGATGTACCCCATAATGGTGAACTGGGCTTCATCCAGCATAAACTTGTAACGGGCACTTTGCGGCAACTCCCGATAGGCGATAAAGGGATTGACGGCGACATCAATACCGTAAGGTGGCAGAGTAGTCACTTCGTAGTTCGGATCGAGAAATAGCGATTGCCAGCGCTGCATGCGTTGCGCGTTCAACGCATAGGGCATATGCCGCTTGGCAAGTGCAACAGAGCGCAGTGGCTGCAATCGATAGTAGAATCTCGCTTCGCCCGGGCTATTATAGGGGCGCCTGGTAGCGATAATATCAATGGGTTGTCCTGTTGGTGTGCGCGAACGTACCAAGTTGTAATAGAGGCCCGTCGATTCAAGATCAGAAAAATACAGATCGCCTATGAACAAGTGCTCATACATATAACGCGCCGTTAGGCGCTGTTTCAAGCTCTCACCGTTGAAAAATGTCTCCCAGCGTTGCACGGCATCTAATTCTGCCGCTGAGGGTGACATCATGGGTACACCTAATGCGCCATCGTTCAGCCATTGGGTGACAGTGGTATGTTCTTCCTCGTTGAGTCCCGGCAGCCCATAGGGCATACCCCACAGTGGGTATTGATCGGCGAACGTATTGAAGTCTTCAGGCTTGGTGCACTGTTGCTTGCGATCCATGCCCAGTGTAATAGTAGCTGGCAGTTGTTTCCCACTAGGCAGCGGGTGCTGTTGTTTTAGTGCCAGCATGCGGGCGAGTAGGCCTTGGTCCGGCGTTTCCTCGTTTAATACAGGATAAAACCCTTTTTGACGCCACTGCTCAACGGTCTGAGCATCCTCAAACAAGCGAGTAGGAACAGCGTCGGTGATCCGGGTGCCGTCGTAGACTATTTCCTTACTCGCACCTCTTTGTACGCCGGCCCAGGCATCCATTTTTAGCTGGCAGGGAGCGTCGTAACACCCATGACACACCATACATCGCTGTTCTACGACGGATTTGACCTGAGGAGGGTAGTCGCTGTCTGCAACTGCACAAAAAGACAGTAAAAGCGCTACCAATGTGAGGGTGAATCTACGGATCATTCTCGTACCTATGTTTAGGCGCCTATTAAAGACAATATTATCGATTAGAACAAGGGGCCGGTTGATTTGCCACCCTGTCTGGTCGGCATGTGGTCTTTGTGAGCCGTAGTCAGTTGAATCGAGTAACTCGCCGATGAGGGACTGCCGATATTGGCAGCCTGCTATAGGTGACCACGAATAAGGCGTTTACTCAGTACGTGCCGACAATATTGTCCTGCACAAAGCGCTCAATCTCCGTGGGGCTATATCCCGCTTCCTGCAGTACTTCCTTAGTATGCTCTCCCAAACGGGGAGGGTGGCGGTAGATGGCGGCAGGTGTTTCGGATAAATGCCCTGGATAACGCACGTAACGCAGGGTTCCCGCCTCGGGGTGCTCGACGTCAAAAATAGTACGGTTGTGTTTGGCCTGTGGGTCCTCGGCAAATTCGCGCACGGTCTTGACTGGACCGAAGGGTACGCCTGACGCATCCAGTTTTGATAGCAAATCTTCGGTGGTAAACCGCTTCATCACTTCACCTATGGCATCCAACCATGGCCCAAAATCACTAATACGTTCACCGACGTTACGCATGCCTTCCCGTTCCAGCAGCTCAGTACACTCCAATGCGGTGCAAAAATTTTGGAAATGGTTGTCTTGCAGGGCCATCCCCACAACAAAGCCATCACTGGTTTCAAAGGTGCGCAGTACAGCGAGGGGGACAGGGTCCTGCATGTCGTTGGGCATGAAACTATCCACCGGCATCATGTCAGCAAGGGAGTTGGCAGCCCAGGCATCGATCATCGGTACATCCACACGTTGTCCCTTGCCTGTGCCGCCCGGACGATCGCGCGCATAGAGGGCTGCTATGGCGACCCCGGCGGCCGTCGTCGCCGTCGTCTTGTCGACAATAGCCGATTGGATGAGTTGTGGTTTTCCGCCAAAAGGCATGCCCTGAATATGCATCATGCCGACCAGACCCTGTGCGAGCGGATCATAGGCGGGTTTGTGCGAATAAGGGCCGGTCGGGCCGAAGCCCGTAATGGACACAAAAATTAATTTATCATTAATAAGACGTAAGTCTTCGTAGCCAATACCTAGGCGGTCAGGTACCCCGCCACGAAAGTTCTCAACCAATATATCCGCGCTCTCCACCAGTTTTTTAATAATGGCGATACCTTCAGGATTTTTAAGGTCTACCGTCAGGCTGCGCTTATTGCGATTCATCTGGGTATAGAAACCGGTGAGGCCGGCTTTCTGTGGTGGAGCCATCCAACGTGCAACCTCGCCGTGGGTGGGTTCGATCTTGATGACATCAGCACCCAGGTCGCCTAGTTGCTGGCTACATAATGGCCCGGTAATCATCGAAGTGATGTCGATGACGCGAATGCCCCTTAAGGGACCTTGAGGTAAGTCTGACAGTTGCACGTCCAATGAAATTCTCCTGTTGTATTACTATTATGGGCTCATTCTACACGTCGTCGAGCGATGCAGCGACGGTCTTGGTCTATTCGGCCAAACGGGGTTGATCGAATATTGAATCGACAGAAATGGACCAGCACGAGACACGCTGCTATCGGGTGTCAGTGGCCCAGCGTGCATAATATTATGCCGATGCCTCTTCCAGATTTAAAGGACAGTAGATACCACCAGGTGCCTCGATCAGGGTGGCACAGCGGTTGCAATGAATGCAGCCGTTTTTATAGTTGCGGTCAGCCATCGCATGGTTGACGAAGGCAGGGTCTTTGATCAGAGGGCGGCCCAGCTGGATGAAATCAAACCCTTCACCCATGACTTTCTCTATACTGGCGACATCGGTACAGCCACCTATGTAAACCATCTGACAGTTGACGCGATCACGCACTCGCTTGGCGTCCTCAAGAAAGTATAACTCTTCATAGGGATAGTGGTTAAACATCCTAGAGCCCACAAGCTTGAGCCCCAGTTTCATAATCGGATTTTTCTCTACCTCGATCAAACCCTTCTCTAATGTGTCACCCCGAAAATAGAGCATGGGGTTAAAACTGCTGGTGCCGCCGGAACAAATCAGGGCGTCAATTCCGCTCGCGTCTAGCATCGCGGCAACCTCTATGGCCTCATCGATGTGCAAGCCATCCTTGATGCCATCTGTAAGGCCTATTTTACCAAGAATAGGAAAGTCATCCCCAACGGCCGTGCGCACCGCGTCCATCACACGCAGGGGAAGCCGCATACGGTTGGCCAAACTGCCGCCATAGTTGTCGGTCCGTCGGTTGGTTTTGGGGCTAATGAACTGGCTAATGCCATAGCCGTGGCTGAAATGAATTTCTACCGCATCGAAACCGGTTGCTTTCATTAGTGCGGCTGCATCGGAATAGGTCTGCACTAGGTAATCAATGTCGCCGACTGACATCGCACCCGCGAACGGCATACCAGATGCCGCGCCTAGCATATTGAATTGGCGGGAGGGTCCTAGCGGGCGCTTCAGGCGCTGCATTTTTCGATTTTTAGAAAAGTTTCCGCAGTGAGTCATTTGGCCTGAAATAGCGGTATCAGGCGCCGTTTTTTTAAGTTCACTGTTCATATGGGTAAGGCGATCGCGGATACCCTCATGAATCCACATCATCTGATCATTGATGCGGCCGTCTGCTTCAGTGGTGCAGTAGCCGATAGTTGTCATGGCAGTGCCGCCCGCAACAATGCCCTTGTGAAAGTTCAGCAGTAACTCACCGGGTATGCCATCTGGAGTTTTACCCTCGTAGGTGGCAGCCTTGAGGATGCGATTTTTCAGCGGCAGTTTGCCGAGCATCGCGGGGGATAAGGCTTTGTGCAGGCTATCGCTCATGACATACCCTTAAGCTGGATTTACAAGTGATACGCCATATCCTATGGAGTATGGTTATAGATATCAATAATAGGGTGGTTCAGTGTCGGATACCAATCGGGGTAGTAAGCCTCGAATGCAGCTGAGCGCAGAACGGAATCATGCCAAGCGGGAGGGTGAACGTATGATAGTGACGCTGCCCTCAGATATGCTTATTCGTCAAGTTGTGCAGACAATCTATGATGTGAGAGTCTGTTTCTTCGAGAGTTTTCCACTTCACCCCGATGGCTCGCTTCGTGATGAGTTGACGTTTGACGAGACACACCTCGCAGGTTCAGGTTATCGGCTTTGGCAGTCGCTACTGGAACCAACGATGTCACGCTATAGCCAGAAGCCATAATCAATTGGCGAAAATTTTTTTCAGGTATTCCCGCCCTTGTGTAGCCGTTGAAAAACCACATCAACGGTGACGGAAACATGATCCAGACGTGCGGCGCGTTGCTTTCCCTCTCGGGTGGCACGAAAGAGGTGGGGGGTCATGCTGAGCAGTTGATGGATTTGTAGCTGGCTCAAAGGGTCAGTTTGGAACTGTAATGTTGAGGTTTCCCCTTCCGAGAAACCCGCTGCGCAGGCCTGGGTCAACATCGTTGATTCGGAGCGTCTGACTTGCGGGTAGATAACTTTGCGTAGCTCGATGAGATGTTGTGGCCCCGCATCGACCATCAGTAAGGTCCCCTCTTTCTTCAGTACGGATCGAAAAGAGTTGAACACGGGGAATCCAAATAGGCTAAGCAGACAATCGACGCTGTGTGGTGCCAGAGGAATGTTGCGATTGCTGGCGACCAGCCAAGTGGCAGCAAGTCGGCGTGTTGCGGCCTGTACTGCCCATTTGGAGATATCAAAGCCAATCATTGAAGGCCTACAATGACTGGAGGATGCGATCTGGGTCGCCAGTTGTTCTAGATAATATCCCTCACCGCAGCCTGCATCTACAATGCTTGAGTCGGCATTGATCTGCGGTTTGATGAGGCTTGCCAGCTTATCGGCCACCGGTTGATAGTGGCCGTCGCTGAGAAAATCACGTCGTGCTGTCACCATCTCTTTGCCGTCACCGGGATCTCGACTACGTTTATCCGCAGCGCCAAGAAGATTGACATAGCCCTGCCTGGCAATATCAAAAGCATGCCCGCCCTCGCAGCGCAGACAATCTGCATCAAGCTGCAAAGCATGCTGGTCTAGCGGACACTTCAGCAGGTTACTGTGAAGAAACTTCATTTGAATAGTGTACTCACTGTGAATGAGTGATTGTGGCTGCAGCGCCCATTCATTGAAGTTGTACTGAAAAATAGGCCAAAATATCGTTTAAGGCCTCACGAGTAGGATGGCCGCTCTCATTCACAAAATCGAGCGTAAGCACCGAATGACCTTTTCCCGGCAGAGTATGGGTGATAACACGTGTTGCGTCAGGGTCGTTAAATGCGTTTTCAATGGCGTGATATTTTTCAGCAGTGCACATAGGGTCTTTGGCAAATCGGTAGGCGTGTATTGGTGCTGTGTCATCGATACGTTGTCTAATGGTGGCAATTTCTGCTGCTGACATATGCAATTTGGTGGGTTTCAGTAGCGGCATTGAAGGTTGCGAGCTGACTGCTGCCAGTACACTCTCATCACTCATCAGCGAGATGGCAAAGTTTCCTGTGAGGCACATGCCGATCACCCCGACCCCCCTAGTTTGGGTTCGTGTTTTAACGTCGCGACATAGCGCTTTTAGCCAGTCCACAATCGGGCTTGAGCCATTCGCCTCAAACAAGCTGAATTCCTTGCGCATACAGAACACGCGCACTAGATTGCCGCCGATACTGACTTTCTCCAGTGGGCCAAATAGGTGCGGCAGTATCACCTCGAAGCCGTGTTTAACAAATTCATCTGCCAGCCGCATTGTTTCAGGTCCGATGCCGGGTAGCTCCTGAATAATTATTATCGGTGCACCGCAACCGCGGCGATAGACATCATGGCTGATGGTTTGTCCGGTACTGCATTTGGCACTAAAGGAAGCTGAGTCGTAGTCGGTAATGGGCGTAGCAGGATGATTCATGGTTTATACCCAGTGAAGCGACTTTTCATACGTCGAATGCAGCGTACGTCACTGTAACACCCGTTAGCACTTAAAATCAGAAATGGCGCATGATACTTTCCGCATAGGTCTCCATGAACTGTTTCTTCTCATCAACGGTAGAGTGTTTTTTTCCCAGCGCATACTGGAACGGTGGCGCTACGGTACTTTCTAGCCCCTCATCGGCCAATCGCTGATAGAGTGTTAGGCTCGGTGATGCACTGATGCCGATCATGGCTTCGAAGGGGAGGTGATCGCGTCCATATTCTTGACGCAGTTCATTTAGCCGGTGTAACAATGAGCCGACGTCGTCAGGGGCCGTGCCTGCACCTATGTAGCCGCCTCCAACGCGCGCCGCGCGTCGAAGTGCGATTTCACTGGAACCTCCCACATAGATCGGAGGATGCGTACTCGGTGCAGGGCTTAATTGTACTCGCGGAAAGTCAAAGTGAGCGCCATGATATTCAACCATTTGGCCACTCCAAAGGGATTGCAGCACCTCAATAATTTCATCGGTAATCTTCCCGCGCTGGTGAAAATCAACGCCATAGATATCAAACTCTTCCTTCATCCAACCAATTCCCACTCCGAGGATAAAACGGTTGTCACTGAGTATCGCAAGCGTAGCACTCGCTCGCGCAACTTCATGGGGATTGCGCAGTGGTAAAACGTAGACCCCGCAGGTAAAAAGGAGTTTGCTGGTTACCGCGGCCATGGCGGCGAAAATAGCCGTTTGGTCAGGGTATTCGTCCTCGGGTTGCATCGGCGGCACACCGCTTTCGGCATAAGGATAATTCGGAACGATGGACTCAGGGTAGACGGCGTGATCCCCACTCATTAGTCCATAAAAGCCCATCTCCTCTGCAAAGCGGGCAATCTCAATCAGTTGGTCGGTCTCAGCCCAGGTAATTGCTTGCCAGAATTTCATCTATTTCCCGCCATGTGTTGCACCGTGAAGCTCCCTATTTAAAGGGATTCTCGCGGGACGTCAAAATACGCTTCGTATTCCGTGAACAGCTCACGGAGTTCATGCTCCTCCATGCCCGTATTGGCCAGACTATACAAATGCTTGCCGTGTTTGTCCGCAGGATTATTGTCGAGAAAAGATTGCATTGCCGTGGCAGCTTGGTCAGGTAGTTCCATTCCGAAGTGTTCATAGGCGCGACGAACAGTCCCTACTTGATCCGACATGAAGTCGCGAAAGTAAAGGTCTACCACCTGATTTTCCGGAAGTTTGCCCGACTTTCGATAGGCGACGGTATTGTTGTAACCCTGCGATAAAGCTTTGGCATAGTAGGCGGTCACCTTGCTCAGGTCGGTTTGGTCACTGGACAGGGTATGCAAAGTCGTTGCCAGGTTGCTGGTGGAAATAACAATTTTCACTGGATCGCGATGCGTTTGCACAAACAGTGCATCGGGATATTCGCGATGAATGTGTTGTAGATGCCATAAATGTTGGGGAGACTTGAGAGCCCAGCGTTTTCCCGGTGCTTTCCACTGCAGGACCTGCAGGAAGCGCCGATGCCATTTCAGCGCTGACCTCATATCACATTCCATGACCCAGCGGTCATACGTGGGCACGTAAAACTGCACAAGATAAATCATTGAGGTGAAATCATGACTGGTCATAGTGACACATTCCTGAGCCCGTTCGGCGCCCATGGGATGCATTGTTTTAAATTGTGGCAGGAGTTGGTCAACCCTTTTCAAATCCTGCTCTGCCAATGCGATGCGTGGATCACTGCCATAAGTTGCTGTTTCCGGCGGCGGCAGCGGTCGAGCCGTTTCCCAGGTAAGGGGCACACGGTTGTCTGGGTCCATCACCAGCAAATCATGAAAAATCGTAGTGCCAGAACGTGGCGGGCCGACCACGAATATCGGCCTTTCTATGCGCTGCTCCTCAATCTCAGGTTGTTGTTTCAACAGCGCGACAAAATTCAGCCGGTTCTCCAGTGTGCGCACGAGATCAGACTTGGCGATGATGCGACCGAGTAGTGAAAGGTTAGCCTCCTTTTCTAGACCTTCGAGGAGCAGCGCCAGTGGCTGCCTAAAGTCACCCTCACCAAAATCACTGAGGCCTGTATTGTCTGAAGCGGTCTGCAGCAGTTTATCGAGGCTCAAATTAATGGGCTGAAAGCCAATGGTATTGACGCTGCGCCCGACCATATTAAGAAACCGTACAGGCAAGGGCATTGCTGTTTTCATTTCAGGCCCCTAGATCAGCTAGCTTCATCAACGTGGTCTGCGGTGTTTCGACGTCGCCGGTCACTAAAAAGAAGCGCCAGAACACCAAGCCAAAAACGTTGCCCTCAGTGTCAAGCCAGTTTGGTAGGCCAGGGTCTGAGTGGGCGATTATCATTTTAAAGCTACCGTCGCTCTCTAATACTGTTTGAGTCCGGTTTAGGGATACGCTGCGGCTGCGAAAATCAAAGGTCTGCTGAAATCGATTCCACAGACAGACATTGCCGAAGCGACAGTCTGGCCAGCGGCCGGTAATTACCAATGCCTCATCGAGGCCTATGAAAAACGGAGCCATGGAATAGTGCGCATCAAAAGCGGCGAGACCAAAGTCACCGGGCGGCTGCGGTTGTGGGAATTCGTTGGGCGTGAGTGAAAGGAATACAGGGAGTACGCTATTGGCCATAGGAGGCATGCCCAGCGTCCTACCGTGTATTGCGTTACAGACCCGTCGAATACCCGCAGCAACCGTCTCGTCGGTCGGCGCCGCATGCACACCTTTTGCTGTGAGGCACTCAATGCGGATGCGCGGCTCTAAGTTTGGATCCATGGCGGCGGGACTCTCATGCTCAAAATAATGCCGCGTCGTGACCTTGGATGCGCCAGGTGAAAGCGCCAGCCAGCCCTTGTCTCTCGGCTCGCCACCCAGATAGAACGTAAAATCGCCATTGCTGTCAATCTCGAGATTCTCATCATTAATGACTCCAGCGGTTCTCGTCGCCATGTGGCCGTCTTCAGCACCCTCTTCAATGGTCAGCGAAAAATAGGCCGCGCCGTGAATGCTGCCATGAATAACGTAGGCGTGATCGGGACTCACAGGCGCATCGAAGTAAATCGCGTCTGCGTTGTCTCCAGTAAGCTTGCGAGTGGGCGTTGTAATGCGACGGAAGTCAGGCTGACTGGCATCCAGTTCAAAATTTCCCACCAGAGACGCCTCTATAATATGCATCAGCGCGCGGTGGGAGCCAACGATGTCCTCTGGAGAATTCAGGTTCCATTCAGGCCCTGACCAGCGCTTGTCGATTTCCTGAAGTAGCTCAATAAATTCGCCAAGAGCAGTGCGACTTGCTGTTTGAATAGTCATAGTGGCTTCCGTAATGCGTTAGTTAGTTGGTGTTACCAGATGTGGGTTGTTGACTTCGAAAGGAATATTGAAGCGTTTGCGATAAAACATCAATCGCTGTTCGACCTCCTCTGGGTCGAGCCCGAAATCAGTCAGACTGTATTTGTGTGCACCGTGCTGGTGTTGTCGATTACTGTCTTGCCACGCTTGCATGGCAATCCGTGTATCAGGCCTAAATGGCTGCCCCAAGAAATCGTAAACACCCTGTAATGCAAGCTCCCAATCTGCAGTAATGTCTGCATAAAAAACGTCATATTGGTTGTCTGCAGTTACGCTGGAAGCGCGTACTTGCAGACTTTTCTGCAGCATACGCTCAGTCTTCCTCAGCCACTCCTGACCTACCCATTCAGGGGTTACGCTGGCGGTGTCCCGCACGATGGAGTTCCACACCATCGAGCAGGAGGACCCAACCACTTTTACCGGATCGCGGTGAGGGCAAATCAACTTTGCGTTGGGAAATACCTGTAAAAGAGCATCCAAATCCTGCATATGTTGTGGCGACTTGAGAAGCCAAGGTTTGTCCTCGGGATCATTCCGAAACCATGAGATAATTTTCAACAGAAGAACCATATGCGCATAAGCGGCTGCTTGATTGTGAGTCATTAACCATTCTGCGAACGTCGGTATTTTGGCCTGAACCTCAAATAATTGGGTTGAAAAACCGTGTTGTATCAAGCCGATTTCTTCCTCAACTTCGAAAGTGTCCAGCGGATGCACGGCAGCGATCTGTGGGCTCATGTAGAGAACGGCTTTCAGGCCCTTTTCTACCGCGGTGATACGCGGGTCAACTTTTCCTTCTTCCCTTGCAGTAAAACACTCAGGATACGGTACCGGATACACCGACTCCCATGATTTTAGATGCAGAAAGTTTGAATCTGAGGCCATTAGACGATGCAGTCGAGTGGTGCCAGAGCGTGCAAGGCCGACAATCGCTACAGGGTCGGGTAGTGAGCGCTCAAGGATTTCAGGGTGACGTTTGATCAGGTCTTGCGCGTATAAACGACCTTTTAGCAGACGTAAAATGCTAGATTTGCTCATAAACTGCGCCAAAGGGTTTAGGTCGGCTTCGTTTTCTAGTGACTGAACCAGTAGCTCCATTGGCGCGAGAAAACTCTCTTCTCCGAAGTCAGATAAACCGGTGTCCTTTCTTGCTGTGGCGATTAGCGCAGCTGGATTCAGGTCAAAACGAGCGACACCAAAGGCACTAGCGCCGCGCAGTGCGCTATTGAGGATACGCATTGGAGTACGCTGGTAATCGATTGCTCGCAGTTTTTTACCGTCGGTCATGCTGCATTCTCCTTGGGGCAATTATGAATCACCGGCTTGTATCTGCTTGTTGGCTATCTATCTTACGCTGTAAACTAGTTAGCCGAAAATGGCACATATATTTTTATGTAAAATGAGATTTTTTTATCAATGATTGATGCAAAGTCCGATCAGGTTGTGGCCATCCTTACCGCTGCCAGACGTTGTTATCTTGCTAATGGTATTGCCGCTACGGGGATGAAAGAGGTCGCTGCCAGTGCTGAGTTGGCGCGTTCCACTTTATATCGATACTTCTCGGGTCGTGACGACGTATTGGTGGCGACCATTATTGAGGAGATGACCGAGCTTAATGAGTGTATTCGCAATCGTCTGGCGAAATATTCCGACCCTGCGGACCAAGTGGTTGAAGGGTTATTGGTTGCGATCAAGGAAATCCCTCGGCGGCCTTTGTTGTATGCGGTTTTTGCATCGGAGGGAGATAGCAGGGCGCGCCGTGTGATCTGGAGTTCTGATGCTATTGTCAGCTTTGGAGAGGAGCTCATGGATCACGTTATTCAACCCGCGCGTGATGCAGGTCTGTTGCAGGAATCGGTACGCCCCGAAATCTTAATAGAATGGGTCTATCGTCTACTATTGTCATTTCTCACCCTGCCCAGCAACTGGGTCAAAAGTGATGTGCAATTGCGTGCTACGCTGCATGCGCTGTTGGTGCCTGTGCTGTTGAAGTGATTTCCGATGCGGTTCCCAGCTTTGGTTCCGATCCGGCGACCTTAGCGGCCATTATCTCATGTGCACAGTTATAGCCCGGAAGAAATGTTACGCCTGGGCCAGGATGGCAGGACGCGCCGCACAGATACAGGTTCTCAACGGGTGTCGTGTGGCCAGTACCCTCAATAAGACAGCGATCGCCAATCATCTGATCGGGATGCAGCAAGCCATGAGTCCAGTCGCCGTTAGTAACGCCCTGCATGCTGGCAAAATGATCAGATGAAAAAATAGCCTGATCCACAATGACCTCACGAAAGTCAGGCATGTACAGGCAGATATGATCAATGAGTTTTTCGCCCATCTGGTCTCGTAATTTACCGCGTTGATCTTTGTCTGCCTCACAGGGAAAATAGAAGCCATAAGCGCTTGCGATATGGTAACCGGGCGGCGCAAGTGTTGGGTCGACTATCGTGGGGATCTGAAACGCCAGTGGCACATTTTCAGGCAGTTCACCGCGAAGACAAGTTTCGTAGCTGCGTTGCAGTTCGCTAGGATCGAGCACCATGGCGCCGCCGAAGTAGGCGCCAGGTATGTTATTGAGTTTTTTCAGATGGGAAGAATATGTGGGTCTGCTTTTAAGTTTAAACAACATATGCACAAACGCGCCCTGATGAGTGAACGCGTCTACTTTCACTTGGTCGGCCTCGTCGAGGGTATGGTTTGCTAGTAAACCGTTAAAGGTTGCCTGTTTATCTAGGTTGGAAACGATGATGTCTGCATAGAGTCGTTGTCCGTTTTTTAACTCAACTGCGACTGCACGTTTGTCTTCCACAACAATATGTGAAACTCGCTGCTTCATTCTTACCTCGCCGCCCAGTGCAATGATTTGCTCAGCTAAGCAGTCTGATAGCTTCCCAATTCCGCCCTTTACCCGTTGCATCAAACCGTCTGAACCCTCCTGGGCCATAGTGTAGATTAAACACATGCCAGACCCTGGCGTATAGGGTCCTTTGTACGTTGCCTGTACCGCGGCGAAAGCCATGCTGGCGCGCAGTTCTTGGTGCTTGATCGGGTCTGGAAAAAACTTATCGATGATATCCATGGCCGAGCCTTTGAAGGCCAGTTCCAGGTGCTCCCGCTGTTTGACGGTTTGTGCTTCAGCGATAAGGTCTTCCAGTTTGCGCGGTGCCTTACGTGCGGTGAAGCGATCCAGAACCTGTGCGGGAAATTGACAAAACCTCATTAACCGGACAAACCCCAACATGGCACCTGGACCAAAACTGCGCAGGATATTAAACGCAAGTTTCAGCGGACTCTTAAAAAATATCAGCGGACGAGCATCGGCGCCTGCCAGATTCACTGCCATTACCGGTAGTGGGATTAACTCTACGCCATGAGATTCGAAATCAAAATATGCCTTTATTTCTGCAGACAGGGGAAACAGGCAGCTGGCGCCGACTTCATTGCGGCACCCCTTGAGGATTTCTCGGGTACCTCCCATGCCTCCGACATAATTATTTTTCTCCAGTACTAGAACCTTGTGTCCGTTGCGGGCCAGTACCAAACCGGTGGCGAGGCCATTGTGGCCGGCACCGACAATGATGCAGTCGTACGCTTCATTGTGTTCCTTGGCAGAGGTGGTGCCTTCAGTCTGCTTGTTCATACCATGCGCTCCAGGGTTTGGGGCTCTCTTGTATAACTGTTGTATCGGACATATTATTTTAAATGTCCTATTACGGCAAGGTTGAAAAAGCGTATATTAATTTTTTTTCATACGGAATTGTTATGACAATACTAAATACCGTAAAGTTAGTCTGGATAGTGATGAAAGGGTCAGGTCGACTCGCCGGCGATGCCCTCGGAGACATGACCGGTCGCAGTCTACCCTTCAAGGCGGCCGACGTCGCTACACCGGACGTCTTGACCCGCCTGATCAATGAGGGCGCGTTACAATCAAACACTGCACCAATAACAATTAGCACGTTGATGCGTCAAGATATTCCCTCTGTCAGCAGCAATTGCCACAACCTAGTATTGACGATTGAGCAAGTGGGCGAGGCGACTTTGCCGGTGAGCCTGTTCGTCAAAGTACCGATGGAGTCTCTAGCGACTCGCTGGTTTTTTAGTATTATCAATTCCTGGCAGTTAGAGTCTTATTTCTTTCGCCACGTGGCGCAGACCCTGCCTTTGCGCACACCCATCACCTATGCCACCGCCTCCCGAGGCTCGCGCTTTTATCTAGTGCAGGAAAACCTCCATGAAGACCCTACGGTGGAGCTATTTATTAATCCGGACATGATGGAGGGGCCATCGCTGGAGCGGGTATACAGTTGCCTGGATACCTTTGCTCGATTGCACGCCTGCCACTACGACCTTAGTAGCCAAGAGCGCGAGGCGATACTCCCGTTGGATTACCATCTTTTTCTTTCTCCCACTATGGGGCTGGTCGCACGAAATCTGAACCGTATGGCGCTAACGCCTTGTATGAAAAAACGCCCCGGCGCAATACCGGCTGATGTCGCAGAGGCGTATCGGCTTACGATCAGCCACTGGGACGATTTATTGGGGTATTGGTTCTCCGGCCCGTTGTCTTTGCTGCATGGAGACAGCCACCTGGGTAACTTCTTCGTCAGTGGACAGGAGATGGGTATGCTGGATTGGCAGGCTGCACATTGGGGTAAGGGTATTCGCGACGTGCAATATTTTCTTATTGATTCGCTGCCGGCTCCGACCCTGGCCGCTCATGAGCGAGAATTAGTCGAATACTACGTTCAGCGCCGAGCTCATCACGGCACGGCTATTGATCTTGAGCAGACATGGCAGGAATACCGTAGCTTCACATTTCACACATTGATGACCATCATTGTTACCATTGGCTTTGGTGCGCTTAACGAAGAGCAGGACGCCCTGTTTACCGAAGTTTTGAGGCGCGCCGTGGCAGCCGTTCAGCGTGTAGATTACGCGGGCTGGCTGCGAGACTTCCTGGCTTCACTCTCTGTTACATAATCGATTCAGGATAAATTCAATGAAAGCAGTTCGGTGTTGCGATAAACAGGTTCATGTGGTGGATGTGCCAGCTCCTAAGGGCGAAGGCGTAATCGTGAACGTGCGTTCGGCAGGTATCTGCGGTTCCGATCTACACATGCTTAACGCGGGATTTAATCTTGCCGCGACTCTGGGTCATGAGGTCGCCGGGACTTTGAGTGATGGTCGTGCCGTGGCATTGGAGCCTATTGCACCCTGTGGGCACTGTGATATGTGTGTGCAGGGCGATTACAGTCTATGTCGGTTGAGTGCAGGAATGGTCTACGGTGTGGGCCGCGACGGCGGTATGGCGGATAAAATCATCGTCCCAGCGCGCTGTATTGTGCCCTTGCCCAACAACGTTAGCGTTGCCGATGCCTGCCTTGTGGAGCCTTTGGCTGTGGCGGCGCACGGTATACGTATGCTGGACATTAAACCCACCAGCCGGATAGCTATAATCGGCGCGGGGGCGGTAGGACTGGCGGCGGCTGCAATTTTAACGCCGCTTGTGGCCAAGGTGGATATTGCCGCCCGACACGATGCACAAAGAGATGCTGCCGAGCGTTTAGGCGCAGGCCTCGATCCTAGTGGAGAATACGATGCGGTAGTGGAGTGCGCCGGTAATTCTGTAGCGTTAATGCAGGCGGCCCAGCTGTGTAAGCCCAGTGGTATTATTCTACTGCTCGCGACGTATTGGGACGGGGTGGCTCTACCTGCGTTTGAGGTCACCATGAAGGGCCTAAAAATCTATGCATCCTCGTTGTATGATCGCAGTGGCCTAGTACGCGATGTTGATGTGGCGGCCCAACTTATGGCGCAACGCCCCGAATTGCCGGGGATTCTGATCACCCATCGACTGCCGCTCGACGCTGCCGTGGAAGCTTTTTCAATTGCCGCGGATCGCAAGGCGGGTGCAATTAAAGTGGTGTTGGAGCCGTAAGCGATTGTGGAGACAGGCACGCCATAACTTTAACAATTCTTAACCAAAGTCTTCCAGTGTTTTACATGAAGTTTTGTTCCAATAAAGTCCTGACACACTATTGGAGATCAGATATGAAAGCACTTATTCTTGCACTAAGTTTGACACTCGTCTCCAGCGCCGTATTGGCACAATCGGAGGATGAGCCGCCCAGCGGCAATAAAGTCGCTAAATTAGAGCGTATGCAAAGCAATTTGGGACTGACAGATGAGCAAGTTGAGCAGATGCGTGACATTCGCCAAGCGGGCGGCACTCGCGAAGATATGAAGGCAGTACTTAATCCAGAGCAGCAGGCAAAGGCAGCCAAACTTCGTAAGGCGCACAAGGGCAAAGGTGGAGATCGAAAACGTCGTTTACAGCAGCTTGACCTGAGTGACGAGCAGAAGACGCAAATCCAGAATATTCGGAAGGAGGGCGGTTCGCGAGAGGAGGTCCGTGCTGTTCTGACGCCGGAGCAGCAGGCTAAATTGGATGCGGCGCACGAAAAACATAAAGAGGCAGGCGTGCACGCTGAACCATAGGCAAACGCCACGGCCGACCCGACGATCAGGTTGGCCGTTTTTTTTAGCGGTCTGGTGTATTCTCTGCCAGCGCGCGGTTTATTTTTTCAGCAAGATCGAAATCTTTCATTGTAATCCCCCCTACGTCATGGGTGGTTAAGTCTATTTCGACCCGGTTGTACACATTCGACCATTCAGGGTGGTGGCCGGCTGCTTCCGCTAGCACCGCCACTTTGCTCATGAAGTCAAATGCCGCAACAAAATCCGCGAACACTAACTGCAGATGCAGTTTTCCGTCGCTTAGCCGCCAGTCCCCCAGTGTAGTCAATTGCTCCGTTACCGCTGTTGGTGACAATTTTTCACTAGGCATGATGAGTGTCTCTTGATGTTAGGTAGGGCAGTAGATTAGCATTCTTGTACAGATATTATCCAATGGTAGAGAAAATCAGCGGCCGGGTATACTGTCGTTGGAAGTTATTCTCGAGCAAGGTGAATTGATAGCCGTGTGATAGAACGAGAGTGGTACAGTGCCAGAGTGGAAACGTTGTTGATGTCCAAAGGCGTCTTTGCGCCCACTGATGAATTTGACCTAAACAATACCCTTACGTCGGAGCCAGATCGCTAGGCACAGTATAGAGTGTTGATGGGTTCATGTGCGTGAAGCGGCGAGTGCAATCGTGCAGCCGACACGCTCAATATTTAGCGCTATGAGGAAGTAATAATGAAACGATTAAGTCAGCTCAGTCGCTCCATCAGTGGCAGTGTCGCAATCGTTACCGGTGCGGCCAGTGGCATGGGGCGCGCGACAGCCCACTTGTTTGCTGATGAAGGCGCACGACTGGCAATTATGGATATTAACGGGGATGGTCTGAAAACGGTGGCGGAAGAAATTCGCTCAGTCGGTGCAGAGGTGCTTGCGCTCACGGTAGATTTGTCGTCCCGGGACGCGGTAGAGCAGGCCGTGTTGAAGGTTGCTGCGCATTTTGGTGCGATTGATATTCTGGTTAATAATGCGGGACTGGTTATTCCAACGACCGTGGATGCCGACAATTTTGCCGAGGCCTGGGATATGTCCTTGGCGGTGATGGCTAGCGCACAGGCGTGGGCTATTCGCGCGGCGTTGCCAAGCCTGCGCCAATCCCTGCATCCCCGTATTGTGAATATTGCGTCTACTGAGGCGTTGGGCGCGACCCGTTACGGTAGTGCTTATACCGTAGCCAAACACGCCAGCGTGGGTTTAACACGTGCCATGGCGGTTGATCTCGGCAAGGAAGGCATTACGGTTAACTGCGTTTGCCCCGGACCGATTCGTACTGCAATCACCGACGGGATAACGGAGGAAGACAAAGCGACCTTTGCCAATCGTCGCACGGTGCTTCGCCGCTATGCCGATCCTGAGGAAGTCGCTCATGCGACGCTGGGGCTTGTGTTGCCTGCTGCGGGGTTTACGACCGGAGCGACGATAGTGGTTGACGGTGGGGTGACAATTCGTAATGCCTGAGCCAATGCGGCAGGTTGCAAGTATCAACGGTCTTGTGTTTTGGTTTAATCCATTAGTGCCAGAGCGTGGGTAGCCTTGTTGTCCCGTAATTCCTGGAAATTGCTTACGGAGTCTTTGAGATGTGCCGCCCCTACTTTTTTGAGTGCGGGTTCGATATTGGGTGGTGCGTCGTCTAATGCAAGAAACTGACATACTCTGGCCAGCGTCCTCGCAGTATGAGTAGAGAGTTCTTCGTAACTGATGTTCAGTACATCTTCATGTAATAACGTCGCACAAAGGGCGCTACGCTCTGCGTCTATTTCGGCAGACCTTTTTTCGAACGCGTCGATGTCAATATGTACTTTTATGGGCGTTTCGCTCCTGCCGCCAGCTCCCGAGTGATTGGGTCCGCCATTAAGAAAAATCTGTTCAGACACAAATCGCCTGAGCGTATTTTTTCGAGTGAGATGAATAAACCGGATGTCAGGCAGCGCCAGCAACCAAGTTCTTGCGTCGTTCCACTGCGGGTTTAAAAACGCACTGTACAGTGCCTTAAATCCGCAGGCTGTGTTGTCGCTGGAAAGCGCTCTTTGCATAAAGCCTACCGGGTCTGAATCTCGTTCTAACAAAAGGCGCTGCAGTCTTTCTTCTCGTTCACTTTTGCTGGCATCGACGAGATCGAAGCCGTCTTCATAGCCGCGCACATTTTGTGAGCCTAATAGTTCTCCATGGCAGCACACGCCTGGCAGACTATTAAGCGTCTTCACCAGCAGTGTGCTGCCGGTGCGGGGCGCGCCAACGATAACAAAACTTATGGGCATGAGACGTCTGGTGTGTCGTAAGATCTATCTACACAAAATATCATGGTTATTCGCTTGATATAGGGGGGGTTGGGTCAAGTTATAGCACGTTCATCGATTAAGTCCAGTCAGCAAGTCTCTGGACATCATCGCGTGGTGACTGACAGGCTGTCTATAGTTACGTATGCTGTTTGCAAGGAATTGTGATCGCCATTCCGATAGCGAATACTATTAGCGATACTTCACAGGTCAGGGATAGCGTTATGCAAGCTGATAAAATTGCCCATTATTTTGATCTCACCGACAAGGTGATTGTGGTTACCGGAGGAAGCCGGGGCTTAGGTTTTGAAATGTGCAGAGCCTTTGCCGAGTCGGGGGCGAAAGTTGTGATTAGTTCACGCAAGGCCGAAGGCTGCCAGCGCGCGGCAGAATTGATCGAGCAGGAAACGGGTCAAACATGCCTGCCGATTGCGTGCCATGTAGGTGATTGGGATGCGTGTGATGCGATGGTGGAAAAAGTCTATGAACAATATGGCCGCATTGATGTTCTAGTGAATAACGCAGGCATGTCACCGCGTTACGAATCGCCTGCCACGGTCTCTCGAGAATTGTTTGATAAGGTAATCGGGGTCAATCTTGCTGGCCCCTTCCGTTTGTCGGCGATCGTGGGTGAACAAATGGCACGTGGGCGGGGCGGTTCGATTATCAACGTGAGCAGTATTGCAGCGGTAGCACCGGGCGCGTCGGAATTACCTTACGCGGCCGCCAAAGCGGGATTGAACAACCTGACCGAGGGTCTGGCCCATACTTTTGGACCGAAAGTGCGCTGCAATGGCATTATGCCTGGCGCGTTTCTGACGGATATTTCTATTGCTTGGACTGAAGATGTCAAGACTGCCTTGGGTGCGTTGGTACCACTAGGAAGGGCTGGGCAGCCCGAAGAAATTGTCGGTGCGGCACTTTATCTTGCGTCAGATGCCTCTCGTTATACCAACGGTGCTATCATTAAAGTCGATGGCGGTACTGCTTTTGGCAGTTGAGAGAGTTTGGGAAGCCGGGTCAGGCGGTACGTAATTTCAGGAAGGGGTTCAACCATCGAAATTTCCAGTCAGTGAACTTTAGCGGCGCATCCAATACGACTAGACAGATGCAATCTTCAGACTGAAGGGCTGTGGGTGCGTGCACATCACCCTGCCGGCGAACCAAAAAATCGCCTTTGCGATAACTGCCGTGAGCGTCAGAGAAGCCACCCTGTAGTATCAGGGTCATTTCACTGCCGCGATGCGTATGCTCAGGAATGCGGCCCCCAGCATTGAAGTGGTAGATGGCCAGCTCATGCTGTGGGTCGCCGGTCTTCAGATAGCTGATGCGTAACGTGGACCCGATTTTTTTCCAATTCAAGTCGCTGAAATCACCGCACATCAGACGTTGCAATATTGCAGGCGTGTTGCCGGCATCTTTGTTTGTTTTGGCATACGACAACGGAACCTCTTCGTCCAGCCTAGCGAGCACCGCATTCAACTGTGCATCACCAACAGCTACCGGCTCCTGTGCTTCGAACAAACTTGCCCCGAGGTCGGCCAGCTGTCCTACAATTCCCTGACATCGTCTGCAGTGAGAGATATGTAGCGAGACACAGGCTGACTGAGTCAGCGGCAGCGAGCCTGCGGAATATTCTGTGATAAGGTCGAGATCTGGGTGAAAATTTGTCATAGCACTATTTCTCAAATCGGATTTGTAGTTTCTGGAGAGCCAATCGCACGCGCGACTTTACTGTTCCCAGAGGGATATCCAGCTCTCCGGCGACTTCAGAATGAGATTTGCCCTCCATATACACTTTTGCGAGGATTTGGGCTTGATCGTTGGGCAGTTCATCGATAAGACCTCTAATCTTGTCTCTACCGCGCTTTTGATGCAGTACCATAAACGCTTCTTCGCTTTCCTGTGAGCCTGATACGTCGTCTGCTGATAGCGGGGTGTCAAATTTCTGCAGACGGCGAAATAGATCGGTTCGACTATTGCGCGCTATGGTATAAATCCAGGTACTGGCGGCAGCCTTTTCCGCATTGAACGCTCCCGCTTTTTGCCAGACCTTTAACATCACCTCTTGAACTAATTCGTCTGCGTTGTTAGCGGAAAGCGTAGAACCTGACAAAGCGAAAGCCTTCATTAGTGGAGCAAAATGTCGAAATAGCCGTGTAAAGGCTGCTCGGTCCTCATGCTGTCCAATTAAAGTAAGACACTCACTCCATTCATCCGTGCGTTTTCCGCTAGGCTCGATTTGCGAGTCTGTCTCATCATCAAACTTGTCTGTCACAGTCATCATTCTCTGAGGCCTTAAATGAGCTAAGGAGTATACGCGTCAACAGGCAGATGGATCACTCCAATTCATCATGATTTAGCGTGTGATTAGGCCAAGAACGCTCTACGGGAGGAAAATCCATGTAAAATCCAGTCAAAATTGATCCATATACAGGCTGTTGCCGTATCTCGTTGACACAATGGAATGCCCTAAGAGGTGCCGGCAGTGAGAGAATTACAATAATGAAGGTCGCCGTGATTGGGTCAGGCATATCAGGTCTAGCCTGCGCACATTACCTTAGCGATGAGCATGAGGTCTGGGTTTATGAGGCAGCGCGCAAGATTGGCGGCCACACAGCTACCGTGGACGTGAAACTCGGCACCCGGCACTACGCCATCGACACTGGTTTCATTGTATTCAATGACTGGACCTACCCTTGCTTTATTGAATTGATGAACGAACTGGGTGTTTCTAGCAAGCCGACTGCCATGGGTTTTAGTGTGCGGGACCCTGAGACAGGTCTTGAATATTCTGGTACGAATCTCGATACTCTCTTTGCCCAGCGTCGTAATCTAGTATCCTTACCCTTTATCGGTATGGTTCGCGATATCCTGCGATTTAACCGTGAGGCGGTTGTCGACCTTGACGACGGTAAGATCGAAGATAACGAGACACTGGGTGCCTACCTTGTGAGAAAGGGCTATAGTGAGAAATTTAAGCGCCATTACTTGGCGGCTATGGGCTCTGCGATCTGGTCTGCCGACTGTGACACCATCCTAGATTTCCCGGTTATTTTTTTCCTGAGATTTTTTCGGAATCACGGGCTGCTGTCGGTGAAAGACAGGCCGCAGTGGCGTGTTATTGAAGGCGGCTCCAGGGAGTATCTGCGCCCCTTGTGCGCGCGCTTCTTAGAGCGTATTTCTGTCGGCAACGCGGTGACTAGTGTCGCCAGGCATGCTGGGAAAGGAGTGACATTGACGATGGCAGATGGTCAGCGACTGAGCTTTGATCAGGTTGTATTTGCGACCCACTCTGATCAGGCGCTGGCGCTATTGGAAGAGCCGTCTGTGCTAGAGACAGAAATTCTCAGCGCCATTCCCTACCAGACCAATGATGTTGTATTGCATACAGATATCCGTATGCTGCCGCGTAAGACGAAAACATGGAGTAGCTGGAACTATACTCTCGGGGAAAGAGAGAATCGCGCGATTGTGACCTATAACATGAATATTCTGCAGGGGATTCAAGCGCCTGAAACATTCTGCGTCACACTGAATAATACCGCAGCGATCAATCCGCATAAGATTATGGGCCGCTTTGAATACGACCATCCGGTGTTCTCGTTAGAGGGGTGTGCCGCACAACAACGCTGGGACCAAATCAATGGCGTAGCCAGCACATGGTACTGTGGCGCCTACTGGCAAAACGGTTTCCACGAGGATGGCGTAGTCAGTGCGCTTCGCGTTGCCAATGGGCTGTGCAGCAAGCATGTGGCAGCTGCGTGAAGTCACGTATCTATCAGGGTATTCTGAGGCACCGTCGGGCAGCTCCAGAGCGTCATGAGTTCCAATATAAGGTTATCATGCCCTACCTGTGTCTGGATGAGTTACCCCATATTTTTGCCAAAACACCGTTCTGGTCTGCCACAGGCAGGGCCCTGGCTCAGTTTAGGCGCAGTGATTTTCTCGGTGATCCTGCGCTTCCCCTGCAGGATGAAGTCCGACGACGAATACGCGAGGAAACCGGTGCGGAGCACGTCGGTCCGATCTACTTGTTGGCTAACTTGTGCTACTTCGGTTTTGTGATGAACCCTATCGGCTGCTATTACTGTTTTAACGAAGATGAGACGCGTTTAGAATATGTCGTTGCAGAGGTGAACAACACGCCGTGGAATGAGCGGCATAGTTATGTGCTTGAGGGTCCGGAGCAGGGCCGCTGGTTGCGAACCATGTTTGATAAGCAATTGCATGTGTCACCCTTCAATCCTATGAAGATGCGCTATCGGTGGCGCAGTAATACGCCTGATCGACGACTGGTGTTGCACATGGAGAATCTCTTGGAGGACGAAAAGGTGTTCGATGCCACCCTGTCCCTGTCAGCCCAGCCGATGTCTGCTGGGAACCTGAATAAATTACTTTTCCGTTACCCGCTGATGTCGGTGAAGGTAGCGCTTGCCATCTATTGGCAGGCTCTGCGGCTCTACATCAAGGGAATACCAGTCTATACACACCCCGCAAATGTTGCGATAGGAGCAAAGAATGAATGAAGTCAGTATCGGCACGTTGCGCTTACCACAGACGCGCAGTGCCAGGGTTGGCGAAAAAATAGCCAGGGAAGCCATCTTCAGGTTACTCAGTAAGTTACAGGTTGGCTCATTAACGCTGCATGAGGGACCGTGCAGCCATCATTTCGGTAGTGTAGACAAACCACACGAGCCGCAGGCAGAAGTGCATATACACAGTCCCGCTGTGTACTCACAAATGCTCACTGGTGGCTCGATTGGGTCCGGTGAGGCATACATGAAGGGTTATTGGTCTTCACCTGATGCAATGGACGTTATGCGTATATTCAGTGCCAACCTTGTATTACTGAATAAGTTTGATGCGAGCCAGTCCGTCTTTGTAAAGCTGGCATTGAAGATTGCTCACCGTTTTAACCGCAATACCTACAAAGGATCGCAGTTAAATATTGCTGCTCACTATGATCTTGGTAATGAATTCTTTCAGCTGTTTCTTGATCCTACAATGATGTATTCGTCGGCCTTATTTTCGGACAAGTCCGCTAGTCTTGAAGTGGCATCGGAGACCAAGCTCGATGAACTCTGTCAGCAACTTGAATTAAAGTCTGATGATCATTTATTGGAGATAGGCACAGGTTGGGGTGGAATGGCGATACATGCGGCGAAGAATTTCGGTTGCCGAGTCACCACAACAACGATATCACAGGAGCAGTACGACTTCGCTTCCGCTAGAGTCAGGGAAGAAGGGCTTGAAGGCCAGATTACACTGTTGTGCGAAGACTATCGCAATCTTACCGGGGAATATGACAAGCTGGTGTCCATTGAGATGATTGAAGCTGTAGGCCATGATTTCTATCAGAATTATTTCCGCATGTGTTCTGGACTTCTCAAGCCCAATGGGAAAATGGTGATTCAGGCCATTACAATGGCGGATCAGCGTTATAAAGAGGCGCGAGACTCCGTTGATTTTATCAAGCGCTATATCTTCCCTGGGGGCTGTTTACCTTCTGTCGCAGTGATGGCTCAGCATATCGCGCGTGACACGGATATGCAGATCGTGCATTTACGGGACATCACGAATGACTACGCTGAGACATTGGCACATTGGCGCCAACGATTCCTTGCCAATCTCGAGGCAGTGCGGGGCATGGGATTCAGTGAGGAGTTTGTGCGGATGTGGGATTTCTACCTGTGCTATTGCGAGGGAGGCTTCCGTGAGCGCGTTATCAGTACTGTGCAACTGGCATTCGCTAAGCCTGACTATCGGTTTCAGGGCTCAGTTGTGCCTGTTTATGAATGAAAATCTACGGAAAAAAAGATCTGAAGCGCGCGTGTCTGCGTAACTAACTCTAAGCTAACAATACGAGGTCCGTATTATGGAAAAAGCCTTGATGCAAACCGTGATTGCCGCTCCGCAGGTGATGTCTGAAGACGCCCGGAGTGTGCGCGATGCGCTGATAATGCGTGGGCTCGAAACGCCTTTGATCGAGAATGGCCTTACTCGTGACCAAAAATTTGGGCGCATCAAAGATGCATTTGAAGAGATTGCCTCCACGCTTGGTCTAGATCTTGAAGACGATAGCTTGTGTGACACGCCAAAACGTATCGCCAAAATGTATGTTGATGAAATCTTTTCTGGCCTAGACTATGCACGCTTTCCCAAGGCCACCGCGATCGACAACAAAATGGGTGTGGAGGAGATGGTGCGCATTGATGATATTTCGATGGTGAGCACTTGCGAGCATCACTTTGTCACCATCGACGGTATGGCGAGTGTTGCTTACATTCCGGCGAGCAGGATCATCGGCTTGTCCAAGGTGAATCGCATTGTTCGATTCTTTGCCCAGAGACCTCAGGTTCAAGAGCGACTAACGCAGCAGGTGCTGGTAGCCTTACAGACTCTTCTAGAGACTGAGAACGTCGCCGTTAGCATCAATGCGGTTCATTACTGTGTCAAAGCCAGAGGAGTGATGGATTCTAATTCGCGGACTCGCACCACTGCACTGGGTGGGCAGTTTAAAAAGGACTCTCGCACAAGAGCGGAATTCCTCTCCGCGTAAAGTCTGTGCAACCGGTCATGCGTACCTGCCAGTCGGCGCTATGAGGGCGCTCTGTGAGAGGTGCACTATCAAGGAGAGCTGGGTGAACCTGTTCACATCAGCCCGTTCGGGCGGCCCTGCATTAGCTAAGATAGCGAATGTTCTGATGTTCAATGTCAGTTGGTTCGCTATATTACTCACGCAGTCGTCTTTTATCGCGCCGGTCATTGTGTTGCTGCACGTGTCTGCACATTTTTATTTTATGGGAAAAGGAAGACCTGAATTGCTGGTTGTGGCCGGTGTAACAGCGTTTGGTCTTGTCGTCGACCAGATATTGTTCGCAACGGGTGTATTTAATTTAGGAGGCCAGTCGACCTATGCGCCACTCTGGTTGACCTGCTTGTGGCCAGTTTTTGCGACGACCTTGATGCATGCATTTGACTGGCTTCAAAGCAGGACCATCTTATCCAGCATTCTTGGCGCAGTAGGGGGGACAATGTCCTATATAGCAGGTACTCGGCTAACATCAATAGAGTTTGGATCGCTTTTTTGGGGGCCTATTGTCATAGGCGCGTTGTGGGCCATAGCCTTCCCATTATTTCTCAAAATATCTGCTAAAATGTCCCACAATAGCGATGGCGATGCCCTAGGGGCCAAAGGTCCTGCGCGGCAGCGATCACCCGTTTGACGCAGCTACAGTCCAATACTGCGAGTCCCGTCATCTACTGGTTTCGGCAAGATCTCAGGTTGGACGATCTTCCCGGACTCAATGCGGCATTTGCAACGGGCAGACCGGTGTTAGCGTGTTACATCCTTGATGACGACAGCCCTGGCGATTGGGCGTTGGGCGGCGCAAGCCGCTGGTGGCTGCACCACAGCTTGACCTCCCTTGCGATGGATGTCGAGAAGAGGGGTGGTCAGCTTCATCTGTCGCGAGGGCGACCTGACAAGATTCTTGCGCAACTGGCAGACTCGACCGGTGCTGACCTTATCTGCTGTTCGCGACAATATGAACCGTGGGCTCGTTTGTTGGAAGAACAGTTGCACGATGCGCTTTTACGCACAGGGGTTGAGTTAAAACGCTATTCTGGGTCACTTCTGTGGGAGCCAGAGTCGATCAAGAACAAAGCTGGCACGCCTTTCAAAGTGTTTACACCGTTCTGGCGAAAATGTCGGGCCTTGCCCGTCGCCGAGATATCAACCCCCAGAGCCGAGTTTGTAACGTGGAGCACCTACAAGCCATCATCGTCGCGCATTGAAGATCTAGAGCTGTTGCCAGTGATGCCAAACTGGGCGCCGAGCTGGGAGCAATTGTGGCAGCCAGGAGAGCAGGGGGCAGTGCGTAAGCTGAAGGCATTTATGCGCGGCGCAATAGCGCAATACGATAAGGGTAGGAATTACCCGGCTCGCGGTGCGACTTCCGGCTTGTCGCCACATTTGCACTTTGGAGAGATAGCCCCACACAGGATTTTTCGCACTGTCAGGGAAGCTGAATTGGCCAATCCAGAACTTGATAATGAGGCTGAAAAATTCTTGAGCGAGTTGGGCTGGCGTGAGTTTTCACACCACCTTTTGTTCCACTTCCCTACGATGCCAACGCACGCGTTCAAGTCTGATTTCGCTGCCTTTCCTTGGGTCGGGGGCTTGGATGCATTAACCGCTTGGCAACAGGGCAAAACGGGATACCCTATCGTTGATGCGGGAATGAGAGAACTTTGGCAAACGGGTTATATGCATAATCGGGTGCGGATGGTCGCTGCCTCATTCTTGTGCAAGCATTTGCTAATAGATTGGCGGTCCGGCCAGCGTTGGTTCTGGGATACGCTTGTGGATGCCGATTTAGCCAACAATGCCTGTGGATGGCAGTGGGTGGCGGGCAGCGGTGCAGATGCATCACCGTATTTTCGTATTTTCAATCCAACGACGCAGGCACAGAAATTTGATGGCGATGGAGACTACCTCAGACGCTGGTTGCCCGAACTGGCGGCACTGCCGAACAAGTTTCTGCATCAACCCGTGTCGGCTCCGACAGGAGTGTTGGACGACGCCGGCGTGATATTAGGAGAGACGTATCCCTTTCCTATTGTTGACCATCGTGATGCACGAGGTGCGGCTTTGGCCGCCTATGCAGATATGAAGTCAGGACAATCTAACGATACTGACGTTAAATTTAAGGGTGAAATGCAATGACTGTGCTACATGAAATCGCCGATGTAAAACGCTCGCCGGAGGAGGTCTATGACTACGTCAGTGATTTCACCACGACCGTTGAGTGGGACACTACCGCTATTGCGGCTCGCAAGTTGACGCCCGGTGCGGTTGCTGTAGGGACAAAGTTTGAAGTGGAGTGCGCGCTTCCTGTGGGCAGCATAACGCTGCTCTATACAGTGAAAACTCTGAAGATTAATACGCTCATTGTGCTTAGTGGTAGCTGTAGATTTTTTGATATTGAGGACACGATCTCGTTCTCCGGAGTGCCCGGTGGAACGCGCATTGATTATCGTGCTGAGTTTTTTTTCAAGCCACTGATGTCGACCCTTGCTGGATTGGCAAAGCAGGCATTGGAAAGTATGGGCAGAGACTCAGTAGCAGGGCTCGCACGTGCGCTGAAAGATAATTTCCCTGTTGAGACGCCTACTGCAGCCGATAAAGTCGCGGATAAACTGGTGCTTCCAGCCTTGTCTTTGTTTTCGCGGCTCGGGTATAAGCTCGGTCGCAAGCGCTTTCATCCTATGACAGCTTCTGTAAAGCACAAGCATATGGTCATCACTGGCGCATCATCAGGCCTAGGCTATGCTACCGCACAGGAGCTGGCCCGTCGGGGGGCTGACTTGACGCTGGTTGTGCGTGATCGTGTGAAGGCGGAAAAGGCTGTCTCTGATTTACAGGCAGAAACGGGTAATTGCAACATACACTATGAACTTGCGGACCTAAGTCTCATGGCAGATGTTGATAGTTTGGTCGAGCGGATGAAAAAACGTGGACGGCCTATTGACGTGCTAATCAATAATGCGGGCGCACTTTTTAATCCTCGAAGTGAAACGAATGAAGGTCTGGAGCAAAGCTTTGCACTTTTGCTGCTCAGTCCTTATCGTCTGACGGAAGGACTTAAGCCTCTACTGTTGATGGCGTCATCGCCTCGGGTGATCAATGTGGTCTCGGGGGGCATGTACAGTCAGGCGCTCAAGGTTGAACAGCTGTTGGTGCCTGACACCCCCGCATATTCCGGTAGTGAGGCCTATGCCCGACAAAAACGCGCACTGATGGTGTTGACGCAGGAGTGGGCTGCCGACTGGGAGGGAGAGGGTATCGTAGTAAATGCAATGCATCCTGGCTGGGCTGATACGCCGGGTGTTCGCAGCGCGCTGCCCCAGTTTCGCAAACTTACCCGACATGTGCTGCGATCATCCGAAGAGGGCGCCGATACCATAGTGTGGTTGGCCGTAGCCACTGAGGCCGGTTCAGTCAGCGGTAAATTGTTCCTCGATCGAGCTGAGCATACTACTCACTTGCTCAGTAAAACGAGGGGGTCTGCGCAAGAAACGGAGAAACTCATGAGTTTCCTTGCGTCGAATAAATGCGCTATCGACGTCGCGCAGCGAGCCAGCGTTTCTGCTCAGACATGACCTTCCGTGTTGCTGCGAAAACGGTCATGGTCGGTTCTGATTTTCCATTAACCCCGAGTAAATCCAGTTGTGCGTAATACCAGTATTGAACACCGAAGCTCGCGATCGTCCGAAGCGTTTTAGAGCGGTTAAGAAAGGTTAACCAAGGCGGAAACATCGCCAGTTGTGCTTCAAAGCGCGGCAGTTCGGATGCGCCTGCCAATAATTTGGCAGGCGCATCCGTGACGACACATAATGGCCGCCCAAGTCCGATCAGGTCCGCGCCTCCAGCAGTAATGGCCTGCTCCATGGCAGCGCGCCGACGGAAGCCACCCGTTACCATAAGTGGAATGGATACCGTTTTCTTCATGGCCAACGCGAAATCAACGAAGTAGGCTTCGCGTATCAATGTGGACTGTGCGACATTTTGCTGTTCTTCTTCTTCAAGCCCCTCCGCGCCAAGCAGTTTTGGTTGCTCGTAAGTCCCGCCGGAAATTTCTATCACGTCGACTCCTGCTGCTTCCAGCCATTGGGCCACTTGCAAGCTGTCCTCAAAAGCGAAACCGCCTTTTTGAAAATCCGCACTATTGAGTTTGACCGCTACGGGGAAGTTCTGGCCTACCGACGCGCGGACGATGCGAACGCAGTCTAGTAGTGCTCGGGCACGATTGGCCAGCCCACCACCGTATTGGTCAGCACGTAAATTCGTGCGGGGGCTGAGAAATTGAGACAGCAGATAGCCGTGTGCCGCATGAATCTGAACGCCGGTGAAGCCTGCGGCCTTTACTGCCGCGGCACACACGCCGAAGCGGCGTACGATGTCTTCTATCTCAGCAACCGTGAGTGCAACCGGCTCGCCGAACTGCCCACCGGGCAGCCCCATCTTTACCGAAGACGGGGCCTTTGGGTGGGGGTTGATGACCTTTTGGGTCTGTCGCCCGGCATGGCTGATTTGTGCCCAGAAATGATTGCCGTTGCGGGTCGCTGTTTTGGCCCAACTCGAAAGCGCTTGATGCATCGCCTCATCCGGTTGTTGATCTATGATGACGTTGCCCGGGCGTTCCAGATGATCGCCATCCACCAGTATGTTACCGGACAGAAGCAACCCCGCGCCGCCGTCACTCCATAGGCCATACAATCGTTCTAGAGCGGCCGTCGGCACTCCCGCGGGATTCGCCAGCCCTTCTGTCATGGCGGCTTTCACAAGGCGATTTTCTAGGACTACTCCACAGGGCAGCCTCAGTGATTGAGCGAGGATGTCAGACATGGTAGTTCCTGTGTGTAAGTAATGTCTGCAGAGCCAAGAGTGCGCTGAATACTGCGCTAAGTCTCATCTCGATACGAATCGATGGCTGGGCAGGCGCAAAAGAGGTTGCGGTCACCGTAGACATTGTCTACCCGATTAACCGGCGCCCAGTACTTATAGTGCCGCAAAGATGCGACGGGATAGGCTGCATGCTCGCGGTCATACGGATGATCCCAGTTACTGGCAGCGACGTCGGCCAGCGTATGTGGGGCATTGCTCAATGGATTGTCCGTCGCATCGAGTGCGCCGGTTTGTACTGCGTGAATTTCCGCGCGGATTGCTATCAGGGCATCGCAGAATCGATCCACCTCCGCTAGTGATTCTGATTCTGTTGGTTCCACCATCAGTGTACCGGCGACGGGAAACGACATGGTCGGTGCATGAAACCCAAAGTCGATCATGCGCTTAGCGATATCTTCCTCCGATACGCCGCTTTCTTCCTTGATCGGGCGAATATCCAAAATACATTCGTGCGCCACATTGCCGCTGGCACCCGTGTAGAGGATAGGATAGTGATCTTTGAGTCGGTGGGCGATGTAGTTGGCGCTGAGAATAGCCACCTTAGTTGCCTGCGTCAGACCTTCTTCACCCATCAGTGCGATATAGGCCCAAGAGATCGTCAGAATAGAAGCACTTCCAAAGGGTGCGGAGGAGACGACATCGTTGTTCGGATCTAGACCCGCAATGGGCGCCACCGGATGGCTGGGCAGGAACGGTTGTAAATGTGCACCCACACCGATGGGGCCCATGCCTGGGCCACCGCCGCCGTGTGGAATGCAAAAAGTCTTATGTAAATTAAGATGCGACACATCGGCGCCGAATTTCCCCGGCGCAGCAATTCCCACGAGCGCGTTTAGGTTGGCGCCGTCCACGTACACTTGGCCACCGTGTTGATGGATAATCTCACACAATTCAATGATGGATTCTTCGAATACGCCGTGAGTGGATGGGTAGGTCACCATGATGCACGATAGATCTTGTGTGTGATGTTGGACCTTGGTGCGCAGGTCGGCCATGTCGATATTCCCAAGCCCGTCACATTCAACAATCACTACTCGCATGCCTGCCAGCGCCGCGCTAGCAGGATTAGTGCCGTGTGCTGAGGAGGGGATGAGGCAGACGTTACGCTGCGTGTCACCGCGACTTTCGTGATAACGGCGGATGACCAATAACCCGGTGTACTCGCCCTGAGAGCCCGCATTGGGTTGCAGAGAAATGGCGTCATAGCCAGTACATTCCACTAGCATTTGATCAAGTTCCGCTAGTATCGCCTGGTAGCCGGCGGTCTGTTCAGGAGGCGCGAACGGGTGTAATCCCGCGAACTCAGGCCAGGTCACCGGTAGCATTTCGGTGGTGGCATTCAACTTCATGGTGCAACTGCCCAGAGCAATCATTGCGCGATTGAGCGCCATGTCTTTGTCTTCCAAGTAGCGCATGTAGCGCAGCATTTCCGTTTCCGAATGGTAGTTGTTGAAGAGGGGGTGTTGTAGGTAGTCAATGGGTCGCAGCAACTGATCTGGAATCCCGCCGTTTTCTGCTACTTGAGTATCCACTATTGCTACGGAGGAAGACACACTGTCGCCGCTAAAGGCACACCACAGAGCTTCGATGTCTGAGGCGGAGGTGGTTTCATCCAGAGAGATGCCCAGACGGTCACTGCCGATGATGCGCAGATTTAAGCCGCTGGCTAGTGCACGTTCAACGATAGCCTGTTGTTGCCCACCCACTGTATAGCTGATGGTATCAAAGAAGCTGGCGTTGTCGCGCGTGAAGCCGGCGTCTTCCAGCCCCTTCACTAGAATACAGGCCAAGCGCTGAATGCGGGTGGCTATCCGTCGCAGTCCCGTCGGTCCATGGTACATAGCGTAGAAAGCGGCCATAACGGCGAGCAGTGCTTGCGCCGTACAAATGTTACTGGTGGCCTTTTCGCGACGGATATGTTGCTCGCGGGTTTGCATGGCCATGCGCAGGGCTTGGTTGCCGCGTCGGTCTATAGAGACACCGATAATGCGTCCCGGGGTAGAACGCTTGTAGGCGTCTCGAGTGGCAAAAAAAGCCGCATGCGGGCCGCCAAAGCCCATGGGGACACCAAAGCGCTGGGTATTGCCCAGCACTGCATCGGCGCCCATTGAGCCGGGTGATTTCACCAGCAGCAGAGCCATAATGTCCGCCGCCACCGCCACTAGCGTATTTTTTTTATGGGCTTTCTCTGTCAATGGAGAAATGTCTTGTAGATGCCCATAGGTGCCGGGGTATTGCACTAGCAGGCCGAAGGCCTCGGTAGTGTTGAGCAGCTCTGCCGGATCGCCGACTAAGACCTCAATATCCAGTGCCTTGGCTCGAGTTTTTACCACAGCGATAGTCTGGGGGTGGCAATCGTCTGCTATCAGGAAGGTGCTGCTGCGGTTTTTTTTGTTCACCCGTTGTAACAGCGTCATAGCCTCTGCGGCAGCAGTGCCTTCGTCCAGCATGGAAGCATTTGCCAGGTCCATGCCGGTCAGATCGAGCACCATCTGCTGGAAAGTCAGTAGTGCTTCCAGACGGCCCTGGGATATTTCCGGCTGATAAGGCGTATAGGCAGTATACCAGCCGGGATTTTCCAATACATTGCGCTGTATAACCGGGGGCGTGACGGTATCGTGGTAACCCATACCGATAAAGGAGCGATTGACGATATTCAGACTTGCCAGCGCTCGCAGTCGCGCAATGACTTGCTGCTCAGTCTGGGCTCCGGGCAGTTGCATAGGCTGCTGCCGACGAATGGCCGCAGGTACGGTGTCATCGATCAGCGCATCTAGATTGTCGTAGCCAATGGCGCGGGCCATGGCTGTTTGCTGCTCGACTGTAGGTCCAATATGACGTTGGATGAATTCGGCATGGTTTTCCAAATCAAGTAGAGACGGACGGCTCATGGGTGCTCCGAGGGTTACTAAAATGATGCAGGCGTATTTTGCAGGCGTTTTTTGCAGGCCTCATAATAGCAAGAGAGCACCCTGACGGGCAATAAATTGCTGCGTTTAAGGTCACTTAACGGGAAAGATAAAATAGCCGTCTGACTTGCGTTTTCGGTTTAGCGCAGGTATCACTAGGCACCTTTATCGAGCCCGAGGAGAGTGAGTGTGTTGGAGATTGTGACCCCCGAATCCGTTGGTATGGACAGCGCGCAGTTGGCCCGCGTGAGCGAGCATCTCACGAAGCGCTATATTCAGCCTGGAAAAATTCCCGGCAGCATTACACTAGTCTCGCGCTGCGGAAAGGCCTGTTATCTGGATGTACAAGGTCAATGCGATCTAGAGCGTGGCACTGCCATGGCCGAGGACAGCATTGTGCGCATCTACTCCATGTCCAAACCGATCACTTCCCTGGCTATGATGACGCTGCTTGAGAGGGGGCTGTTTTCGCTAGATGATCCGGTGCATCGATTTATTCCGTCCTGGCGTGACTTGGGGGTCTGGACGGCGGGTTCTTACCCGCTGTTTGTCACCGAGCCCTGCAAACGGGCCATGACCATTCGCGATTTATTCATGCACACCTCTGGCCTGACGTATGATTTTCTGCGTTCGTCTAACATTGATTATGCCTATCGAAAACAGCAGATTGGCAACCCGCAGCCTGGCTATACACTGCAGGATATGGTCGATCAACTGGCATCGATGCCACTGGAGTTTTCCCCAGGGGAGCGCTGGAACTACTCACTGTCGACCGATGTGCTGGGTCACCTAGTGGAGGTGATTAGTGGGCAGAGTCTTCCCGACTATCTGCGCACCGTTATTTTCGAGCCACTGGGCATGGTAGACACGAGTTTCGAGATCGCTCCGACGCAAGCTGCACGCTTTGCGTCCTGTTACGAGCGCAATCTTAATCGGGAGATGGTGTTGAACGATGACGGGCAGGATAGCCGGTTTGCCAGCCCCAGTTTCTACTCCGGTGGCGGTGGCCTGCTGTCCACAGTTGGGGACTATTATCGCTTCTGCCAGATGTTACTGGGTGGTGGCACACTGGAGGGTACGCGAATTATTGGATCACGGACTTTGGAGTTCATGACCTGCAACCACCTTCCCGGTGATGAGGATCTTGCTGTCATGGCCACCGGTGGTTTTAGTGAATCAGCCTATGAAGGAGTGGGTTTTGGGCTGGGCTTTGCGGTCAAACTGGATCCAGTGGGGAATGGTTACCCCGGGTCTACGGGCAGTTTTTTTTGGGGCGGTTTGGCCAGCACCTTGTTCTGGGTAGATCCGGTGGAGGAGCTGGTGGTGATTTTTATGACGCAGTTGATGCCCTCCAGTACGTTTAACTTCAGGGGGCAACTGGAGAATATTATTTACGGCGCGCTGCGCTAGCAACAGGTTGGTTTAACGGTATTGCCATCTAAGTAAGAAATATTCTCGTTTAGTGTTGCAAATGAGAATGATTCCTAATATCATCTTCTTCAGTCGCAGTGAAAGACTCATTGAAGGAGAGAGATCAGATGAAAAAGCTTACGACGGGCCTTATGTTGGGTTTGTGCACCTCTACCGCATTTGCTGCGACGCCTACCATTGAAGAAATGTGGATCATCATCCAGCAGCAGCAAGCTGAGATTACTCAACTGAAGACACAGTTAGTCTTGACGGATGAGGTGTTAAAAGAGAACAGTGTGAAAGTCGAGGCGACTGCTACCATGGTAGAACAGGTGGCAACAGGCGAAACATCGCTGGCGTCAAGCTGGGCGGAGCGCACGCAGATCGGCGGCTACGGCGAGATGCATTACAACAACCTCGAAAACAACAATGACAATGGCGCGGACATTGATGAGATTGACTTTCACCGTTTCGTGCTTTATCTAGGTCACGACTTTAATGACACCACGCGCATGTTTTCTGAGGTAGAACTAGAACATTCTCTTTCTGGAGACGGTGAGCCGGGTGAAGTAGAGCTTGAGCAGGCCTATATTGAACACGACTTGAGTAGTACTACTCGCATGAAGGCGGGTCTATTTCTTGTGCCGGTCGGAATTCTCAATCAGACTCATGAGCCCACCACTTTCTATGGTGTTGAGCGCAACAATGTCGAGAAAAATATTATACCGACCACCTGGTGGGAGGGTGGACTTGCGCTTAGCGGAGAAATTCTTCCAGGTTGGAGTTACGAGGGCGCGTTCACCTCGGGCCTGAACATCGATTTCGCAGAGGGCGATTATAAAATTCGCGATGGTCGCCAGAAGGTGGCGAAGGCAGATGCATCCAAGCCGGCATATACCGCGAACACGAAATACACCGGCATTGCAGGTTTGGAATTGGGTGCGACAATTCAGTATCAGGCGGGTCTTGGTCAGGGTAACTACGACGAAGATGTTGATGCGATGCTGTACTCAGCACATGTCGCTTATCGCAATGGTCCCTTCGGTCTTCGAGCGTTGGCAGCCGCCTGGGATATTGATGACGCCATTAATGAAGTCAAGGCTGGCGCCAATGAGCAAAATGGCTGGTACATCGAGCCGTCCTGGTTAGTGATGCGTGATCTGGGCATTTTCGCTCGCTACAGTGAATGGGATAACTTAGCGGGTAGCGATGGAGAGACGGACATCAGCGAATGGGATGTAGGTGTGAACTACTGGCTGGTAGAGAATGTGGTATTCAAGGCCGACTACCAGTGGCAAGACGCACCCCCCGGCCAAAAAGAACTCGAAGGGTTTAATCTGGGAGTCGGGTTTACCTACTAATACTCATGAAAATCTTTGCGGGGTTTGGCTATCGGAGTGGAATCGCTATCGTCTTATTGACGATGGCTTTTTCCGTTATTGGCGAGGAATATATTGGGCGTGACGAATTCCTTGGGCTTGCCTGCGGTGACAAAAAACCTGAAATGCAGACGTTGTGGATTACCGAAGAAACACGCGACGCTGCCAAGGCGGCGGTCGGCTGGTTTCCGCCCGCTCTGCGCCTGCGGTATTGGCAAGAGGGTAACTGTACTGCATGGATATTAGAGGATATCGGCAAGGACAAACCTATTACCCTCGGTATCGCTGTGTCTGGTAATCGCATTGAGCGTGTCGAGGTGCTGGCTTTTAGAGAAACGCGCGGATGGGAAATTCGCTACCCATTCTTTACCAGCCAGTTTAGTGGGTTGACACTGGCTACTGACGGTTATTTATCGGACTCTATCGATGGAATCACCGGTGCGACACTCTCGGTAAGAGCGGTGGAGCGGGTCGCGCGTCTGGCTTTGTGGCTTGATATGCAGGTGAATGGCTGATGCGGTACCGCTCACAATTGGTTGGCATACTCTGGCGCTGGCATCGGCGCCTAGGCATATTCGCGGCGGTATTCGTAGTGGTTCTGGCCGCGTCCGGTATCGTGCTGAATCATTCTGCTGGGCTCGGTCTAGATCGCAGCTTTGTTGACTGGCCCTGGCTCAGTAAGGCCTATGGAGACAACTCTGCCGATCTGCCTGCATTCAACTTAGGCGAGCGCTGGCTATCGAGAGCCGCGAATGGTCGTATCTATCTCGACGATCATGAAGTGGCGTCCTGCAACGGAAAACTCGTTGGCGCTTTGCGGGCAGATCAACTGTTCTACGCTGGCTGTGCTGAGCAACTCCTATTGATTACTGAGGCAGGTGAGCTGGTTGAATCCGTCAGTGCCAGCACCGGTTTGCCTGTGCCACTTGAGGCTATTGGACGCATAAACAATCAGGTCGCGGTGAAGACCGGAGGGGGCTGGTGGCTGGCTGATCTGGACAGGTTGGATTTTAGTGAGCGCGCACCAGTGGGAGAAGTTGTCATTCGTGAGCTTTTCCCTGACCAGTTGCCTGATGCTATTCGCGATAATATTCCAGCACAGGAACAATGGCTGACATGGGAGCGCCTGTTGCTGGACTTGCACAGTGGCCGTTTACTGGGCACTGGCGGTGTTGTGTTCGTCGATGGTGTGGGTGTCCTGCTTGGGAGTCTTGCCATGAGTGGTACCGCGATGTGGTGGCTGCACCGGCGGCGCAAACAGAAACCCTAGCGCAAGGGCGACTATTATTTTGAAGATGCCGCGTAACGGATACCCGTAATACAGTAAACTTGCTCACCTCCAGGGCTTTGCACTAGAACTTCATCGTCTAGGCGTTTGCCCAGCAACGCACGTGCCATGGGCGAATCCATGCTGAGCTTGCCGCTGGCCAGATCAAATTCATCCGGGCCGACCACGCGCCAGCAGCTCTCTTCGCCAGCGTTGTTCTCCAGTATCACCCATGCGCCGAAGAAAACCTTATTAGTCTCGCTGGGAATGCGCTGCACCACTTCAAGTTCATCGAGGCGCTTATTGAGAAAACGTACTCTGGAGTCTATTTCACGCAGTCGCCGCTTGCCGTAAATGTAGTCGCCATTTTCAGAGCGGTCACCGTTCTTGGCGGCTTCATGCACCGCATCGGTGACGACCGGCCGTTCAATTTTCCACAATTGATGCAGTTCGTCCCGCAGGGCCTGCTCGCCTTCGGGGGTAATGTATCTGGAGCCGCGCTGGCGTGGTGGTCGGTAGCGTCCCATAGCATTATTGTAGCGGTTGTCACTGAGTAACAAAATCCCGCTGGACTCCTTCTGTCTTCGCTGTTAGAAAGGCAAGCATAACGGATATTGGGATGGGAAAGTGGATGGCACATCAGCAACGCGTGAAGTTAGCGACAGTATTAAGCCTTTTGGTCGCCGCCGCGGCTTATCTGCCGGTTTACGTGTTAGCAAACTGCATAGAGCTTGAAGGGAGTCTGACCCAAGGTGGGCTGATATGGGGCACAGTGCCATCAGGAAGTCGCGTGACGCTGGACGGAGAGACGCTGGATGTCCTGCAAGCAGGCACAACCCTTGCGGGTTTTGGTCGCAATGCGGCCGCAACTGCTGAGTTAGTGGTCGAGGACGGCGCGGACGTCTGTCGTCAGACGCTGCAGATCACACCGCGTCAGTACGCTGTTCAGCGGGTGCAAGGTGTGCCGCAGAAAACGGTGACCCCACCGCCACAGCAACTAGAGAGAATCCGACGGGAGCAGGCACTTGTCAATGCAGCCAAGGCCCAGCACTTGTTGCGCCCTGATTTGCTGCAGAGTGCTTTAGCAGGGTTTCAATGGCCCACAGTAGGCCCAATATCGGGTGTCTATGGGAGTCAGCGATATTACAATGGCACGGCTGGCAATCCCCATTATGGTGTCGACGTGGCAGTTCCGACCGGCACTGCGGTTCTTGCTCCCGCTGCGGGTTTGGTCACTTTGGCACAACCAGACCTGTTTTATTCCGGCGGCACGGTCATTTTGGACCATGGGTTTCGCTTCTCTTCAGCATTTTTGCATATGAGTAAAGTACTGGTTGAGGTGGGGCAGGAGGTGAATTCTGGTGATGTGATTGGGGAGGTAGGTGCTACCGGCCGCGCCACGGGGGCACACCTTGACTGGCGTATGAACTGGCGCAACCACCGGATAGACCCACAATTACTGGCGCCGCCCATGCCAAACCTCTAAAAAGCCCGTATGATGGTACCCCTGTTTGGCATTGTGAGATGGTAATGATCGACAAACGACTGCTTAGTATTCTGGTGTGTCCTGTCAGCAAGGCACCAGTGGAGTACGACACGCAAAAGGACGAGCTGGTCTGCAAGGCATCCGGCCTAGCCTATCCAGTGCGCGATGGCATTCCAGTGATGTTGGAAAGCGAAGCTCGACAGCTTACGGCTGACGAAAAACTTGGGTAATAAACGGGTATAGCCTGGCATGTCAGACACGATATTTGGCAAAATTATCAGCGGCGAAATTCCCAGTGAATTCCTTTATGAGGATGAGCATTGTATTGCCATAAATGATGTTAATCCTCAGGCGCCTGTTCATGTTTTGGTGATTCCAAAGCAGAGCATTCCCCGATTGGTGGATGCCCAGTTAAACGATCAAGCGCTGCTGGGTCATTTGATGCTGGTTGCAGGCAAACTCGCCCAGCAACTGGGCGTGGGTGATGCGTTTCGCTTGGTAGTCAATAATGGCGCCGAGGCTGGACAGACCGTTTTTCACCTGCATCTGCATATCATAGGAGGCAGGGCGTTCGCCGAAGGCCATATGGCGGGCTGAACCACCCTGGCTCCCTCAACATAACCGAGATTGAGTATGAAGACCGTAGAGATACGTGAGGCCTTTCTGGTCTATTTTGAACAGCATGAGCACACACGCGTTGAGAGTTGCTCCTTGGTTCCGGCCAACGATCCTACCCTGTTGTTTACCAATGCCGGTATGAATCAGTTCAAGGACACGTTCCTCGGCACAGAACCTCGCGCCTATGTCCGCGCGACTAGCAGTCAGCGCTGTGTGCGCGCGGGGGGCAAGCATAACGATCTAGAGAATGTCGGGTATACCGCGCGTCATCACACCTTCTTTGAGATGCTGGGTAACTTCAGTTTTGGGGACTACTTTAAGCGCGATGCTATCCGCTATGCGTGGGATTTTCTCACCGTAACGCTTGGTCTCCCCCCGGAAAAACTGTGGGTCACAGTGCACCTGTCTGACGATGAAGCAGAGCAGATATGGATTGATGAAATAGGTTTCCCCAAGGCGCGAATTTCACGTCTTGACGAGGATAATTTTTGGCAGATGGGCGATACCGGCCCCTGTGGCCCCTGTAGCGAAATCTTCTATGACCATGGCGAAGATATTCCGGGAGGCCCGCCTGGCAGTGAGGGCGAGGACTTGGATCGCTTCATTGAAATCTGGAACCTGGTGTTCATGCAGTACAACCGCGACCAGAGCGGGGAATTGCATCCGCTTCCGCACCCTTCTGTCGACACCGGAATGGGTCTGGAGCGTATTGCTGCCGTAATGCAGAAGGTACACAATAACTACGACATCGACCTGTTCCAAGTCATCATCAAGTCTGCGGCGCAGTTGTTGCAGGTCAAAGATCTGCAGCATAACTCGCTGAAGGTCATCGCCGACCATATTCGGTCCTGTGCTTTTCTTATTGTCGACGGGGTACTGCCGGGCAATGAGGGTCGCGCTTACGTGTTGCGACGTATCATTCGTCGGGCTGTTCGCCACGGCAATACGCTGGGTGCGGAACAACCGTTTTTTTATAAATTGGTGGGCACGTTGGCAGCGCAAATGGGCGATGCCTATCCCGAATTGATCAAACAGCAGGCTCTAGTAGAAAAGACGCTTTTGACCGAAGAGGAGCAATTCGCCCGGACGCTGGACAATGGCATACAAATTCTCGAGGAAGCGTTGGCAGACTTGCATGGTAGTGAAATTCCCGGAGAAATGGTGTTTAAACTGTATGACACCTACGGGTTTCCCACAGACCTGACTAACGATATTGCACGAGAGAGAAACCTGACGTTGGATATGGCCGGCTATGACCTTGCGATGGCGGAGCAACGCTCTCGCTCTCAGGATAAGGGGAGCTTCAAGGTCGACTATAGCAATCTGCTGAAGCTTGAAGGCAAGACCGAATTCACCGGCTACGACAGGCTGGAGGGGGAGGGCGTGGTAACAGCGCTACTGCGAGACGGAGAAGACGTTACTGTTCTCAACGTCGATGAGTCTGGCACGGTGATTCTGGATGGTACACCATTTTATGGAGAGTCTGGCGGTCAGGCCGGAGATACGGGTTATCTCAGTGCTTCTGGTGTGCGGCTGGAAGTGTCAACGACAACGAAAACCTCTGATCATCACCTGCATCAGGTAAAAGTGTTGCAGGGCAGCGTAAAGTGCGGTGACACGCTTTCGACCCACGTCGATGCGAATGTGCGACAGCGCACTCGTCTCAGTCACAGCGCAACGCATTTGCTCCATGCGGCTCTGCGCACGGTGTTGGGTGATCATGTGCAGCAGAAGGGTTCGTTGGTGGACTCCGAGCGGCTGCGTTTCGATTTCTCGCATCCCGAAGCAGTGACTCCGAAGCAATTGAAGACCATTGAAAATATGATCAATGATCAAATACGCATGAACACTGCGGTTCAAACGCGCTTGATGACGATGGATGAGGCCGTAGCGTCTGGTGCGATGGCGTTGTTTGGTGAAAAGTACGGTGAAGAAGTGCGTGTGTTATCTATGGGCGAGCAAGATTTTTCTGTGGAGCTGTGCGGTGGCACTCACGTTGATCGCACCGGTGATATTGGTTTGCTGCGTATCGTATCTGAATCTGGGGTCGCTTCCGGGATACGTCGTATCGAAGGCGTCACGGGCAGTGGTGCATTGGCGCTGCTGGATGCGAATGAACAGCAGTTGGCCGAGGTGTGTGAGGTGGTCAAGGGTAGCACTGATAATGTCGCGGTGAAGGTGGGGGCCTTGCGTACTGAGAATCGAGAGTTAGAAAAAGAAGTTGCTCGACTTAAGCAAAAGCTGGCGACGTCCGCGGGTAGTGATCTCACTGCGGAGGTTGTGGAAGTGCGAGGCATTAAAGTACTCGCGGCTAACGTAGATGGTGCAGATGCTAAATCACTGCGCGACACGTTAGATCAGTGTAAAAACAAGCTGGGAAGTGGCGTTATCCTCCTGTCTGCTGTGATCGATGGCAAGATTGTCCTGACTGCTGGCGTCACCAATGATTTGACCGGTCAGGTCAAAGCAGGTGACCTGATGCGTGAATTTGCGGGGCGCCTCGGTGGCAAGGGCGGGGGTAAACCTGATATGGCTCAGGGTGGCGGCACCGATGTCCACGCTTTGCCGGCAGTACTGAAATCTGTGCCTGATTGGGTGTCATCGCAATTCGATTGATGTGAATTTTGCTGCGGATTAAGTTTCCCGGACTGTGTAAAATCAGCACAAATTGTGGGTTAGTGGGGCGCCTTTTCTGGCGCGCCTGATTAAGGTCGCAGCGAGCTGCGCGAGAAACTATGAGTCTCATCGTTCAAAAATTTGGTGGCACCTCGGTCGGTGATATTGAGCGCATCGAGCTCGTGGCAAAAAAGGTTGCCGCCTTTCGCGCTAAGGGCGACGACGTGGTGGTGGTTGTCTCGGCCATGAGCGGTGAGACTAACCGGCTGATGGCACTGGCGCACGAGATACAGGAACGACCATCACCCCGTGAACTGGACGTGCTGCTTTCCACTGGAGAGCAGGTCACCACTGCACTCCTGAGCATGGCACTGAACAAGCAGGGCGTGAAAGCGAAGTCTTACACTGGAACTCAGGTGCGTATTCTTACTGATAATGCGCATACCAAGGCGCGGATCCGTGAGATTGACAGCGATCGTTTGATTGGAGACTTGAAAGAGGGCTACGTGATTGTGGTGGCCGGTTTTCAGGGGGTCGATGAAAGCGGTAATATTACGACGCTGGGCCGAGGCGGTTCCGATACTACTGCCGTGGCGTTAGCAGCTGCACTAAAAGCAGACGAGTGTCAGATATACACTGATGTGGACGGTGTTTACACTACAGATCCTAGGATGGTGGATGGCGCTCGCCGTCTGTCCAGAATTACCTTTGAAGAAATGCTGGAAATGGCCAGTATGGGCTCCAAGGTGTTGCAAATTCGCGCCGTTGAATTTGCGGGGAAGTACAACGTGCCGCTGCGAGTCCTGCACAGTTTTAAAGACGGTCCGGGCACACTGATCTCAATGGAGAACGATAGCGCTATGGAAACCCCGACAATTGCTGGCATCGCATTCAATCGCGATGAAGCGAAGCTAACCATCGAGGGCGCACCGGATATGCCGGGTGTGGCTTATCAGATTTTGGGTCCAATTGGTGAAGCCAATATCGAAGTGGACGTGATCGTGCAGAACGTTAGCCACGACAGTACAGTCGATTTCACCTTTACTGTAGGGCGCGATGATTTGGCCCGTGCGGAAGAGGTGCTCAATCAGATAGCAAATGAAATTGGCGCAGGGAAGGTCACCAGCGACAGCAAAATTGCGAAGGTATCGGTAGTGGGTGTGGGCATGCGCTCCCATGCGGGAGTGGCTAGTCAGATGTTCGCTGCCCTAGGTGAGGTCGGCATTAATATTCTGATGATCACCACCTCCGAGATAAAGATTTCGGTCATTGTTGAGGAGAAGTTTTTAGAGTTGGCAGTGCGTGCTCTGCATTCATCGTTTGGCCTGGAAAAGGACCCTAAGGACGAAAATGCCGACTAAAAAAATAGGCTTTGTGCTGTGACTGCAAAAGTAATATGTCATAACATTACTTTTACGCGAATTGTGTGCTACAACTAACTTGTATAATAATATATTTATAACGATAGGATAAGGGCATAAAAAAGCCAATCCATGCCGTTGCAATAGCATAAGGGTATGGCTTTAGAGGGCATCAAATATGTTAATTTTGACCCGTAAAGTCGGTGAGACGTTGATGATAGGTGACCAGGTGACCGTGACAGTATTAGGCGTCAAGGGCAATCAGGTCCGTATTGGCGTCAATGCGCCGAAAGATATTGCGGTGCACCGAGAGGAAATCTTTGCCCGCATCCACGATGGCGAGACTCCGGACACAGAATACAAAGAATAAGCCCGGCTACTGACTTCTATGGCTTTGATTTTGTAGGATTTGTGGTATTATCTCGCGCCTGTGGATACCCCTGCTTAGAAAGCCACAAAAACCTACGGAGAGCTGGCCGAGTGGCTGAAGGCGCGCCCCTGCTAAGGGCGTATAGGCTTATACCCTATCGAGGGTTCGAATCCCTCGCTCTCCGCCATA
>ERZ888423.190-NODE-190-length-65462-cov-8.103796_pt1 | contig 65462 bp, 61 predicted proteins | sample MGYA00520523_ERZ888423 | MGnify/ENA primary metagenome ERZ888423 (study PRJEB32303, sample SAMEA104408611) | aquatic metagenome | biome: Brackish water; feature: Pelagic; material: water | place: Baltic Sea | collected 2014-06-08T10:24:00 | depth 30,27 m ... | reverse complement strand
ACTTTGCTCACCACGAGCACCCTCTCCTCGCCCTGGCGGAATGCCTCGAAGAGTCGCTCACGTTCCTTGACACCCGTTTCACCGGTGATGGTGGGGGCACCGACCCGCTCGGCGATGTCCGCGAGCTGATCCAGGTACTGACCGATGACAAGAATCTGCTCATCGGCATGCCGCTCCAGGAGGACTTCGACCAATCGCGTCTTTTCATCCGTCGTCGCCGCGAGGCGATAGCGCTCCTCGGGCTCCGCGGTGGCGTAGACGAGGCGCTCGCCGTCCGGCAGGGTGACCCGCACCTCGACGCACTCGGCAGGAGCGATCCACCCCTGCGCCTCCACCTCCTTCCACGGGGCATCAAAGCGCTTGGGGCCGATGAGGGTAAAGACATCGCCCTCGCGTCCGTCTTCACGCACGAGCGTGGCTGTCAGCCCCAGGCGACGCCGTGACTGAATGTCAGCGGTGAAACGGAAGATCGGAGCGGGTAGGAGATGGACCTCGTCGTAGATGATCAGGCCCCAGTCGCGAGAGTCGAAGACCTCCAGGTGGGGGAGCACTCCCTTGCGTCGTGTCGTCATGACCTGGTACGTCGCAATCGTCACAGGGCGAATCTCCTTGCGGGCACCGGAGTATTCACCGATTTCATCCTCGGTGAGGGTGGTGCGAGCGAGCAATTCGGCCTTCCATTGGCGGGCTGAGACGGTGCTGGTCACCAGGATGAGGGTGGTCGCCTGGGCGCGTGCCATGGCCGCCGCTCCGACGATCGTCTTGCCCGCACCGCAGGGCAGGACCACGACTCCGGAGCCACCGGCCCAGAATCCCTCGACCGCGTCGGCCTGGTAGGGACGCAGCGACCAGCCCTCTTCGACCAGTGCGATGGCGTGGTGTTCGCCGTCGACGTAGCCCGCGTGATCTTCTGCCGGCCAGCCGAGTGTGAGCAACACCTGCTTGAGATGGCCTCGCTCGCTGGGATGCACCAGCACGGTGTCGTCATCGATGCGGGCACCCATCAGGGGGGCGACCTTCTTGCTGCGCAAGACCTCCTCCAAGACCGGACGGTCCGTCGTCGTGAGGACGAGTCCGTGCGTGGGGTGCTTGGCGATGGCGAGACGGCCGTAGCGGTCCATGGTCTCGGCGATGTCCACAAGCAGGGCGTGGGGCACGGCGTAGCGCGAATACTTCAGGAGAATGTCAACGAATTGCTCGGCGTCATGACCGGCTGCACGCGCATTCCACAGCGCCAGGGGTGTCACGCGGTAGGTGTGGATGTGTTCGGGGGCTCGCTCAAGCTCGGCGAAGGGAGCAATGGCGCGACGCGCGTCCACCGCCTGAGCGTGGTCGACCTCGAGGAGAACGGTCTTGTCGCTTTGGACGATCAGCGGTCCGTCGGTCATGCCAACCCTCCGGCGAGGATGGCCGAGAGGAGCGCAGCAATCAGTGCGGTGCGCTCGGGCATCGCCATCACACTTGCCCATTCATGCTCGGCGTGCGCCCCATCGCCCACCGCACCGAGGCCATCGAGGGTCGGGATGCCGAGGGCCGCGGTGAAGTTGCCGTCGCTGGCTCCGCCGACGGCGCGCGAGCCGATGGGTGCTATCCCGAGCTGCACCGCACACACCTCCGCGAGTTGAGCGAGGCCGGATCCGGCAGATTCTTCCATCGCAGGGCGATTGATACCACCGTTGATGATGCGCACGCCCGCCTCCGGATGGGAGGGCTTCCACCCCCGCATGAGGTTGTCGATGCGCTGCTGTTCCTCAGCGGACCAGGCCCGTACGTCGATGCCGATGATGGCCGTGTCCGGCACGGTGTTGTCGGTGACTCCGGCTCGCGCCGTCGTGGGAGTCACGGTGGTGCCCACGGCTGGATCCGCCCAGGTGACTGCCACTCGGACGAGGTCAGCGGCTTCGACGAGGGCATTGATGCCACGCTCGGGATCAAGGCCGGCGTGGGACGCGCGTCCGGTGATCTCCACGACGTACCACGATGTGCCCTTGCGGGCTGTCTTCAGGTGACCCGCCACGGACGGTTCGAGCACGAGCACCGCGTCAGCGTGGCGCGCCGCATCCTCGATGAGCGTCCGTGAGGTGCCGGAGCCGATCTCCTCATCGGTGGTGAGCACGATGCCCACGCCGTCATCGGGGCCGAGCCCGAGCAGTGCTGTCGCGGCAATCGCCTGGACGACACCGACCTTCATGTCAAAAACCCCGGGACCGCGCATGCGGTCACCCTCGATCTGCCACGGGATGCGTTCCAGGGTGCCGACAGGCCAGACGGTGTCGATGTGGCCGAGCAGGAGTGCTCGTGGCTCATCCGCTCCCCAGCGGACGACCGGTCGCCCATTGTGGTCCAGCACACGGGCGGGCGTGCCCAGCCAGGAGTCCATGAGCCCAGCCGTGGCCGTGGCGACCTGCTGGCAGGCGGTGAGGTCAGCCGAGGGTGATTCGACCTCGACCAGGGTGCGCACGCCCTCGATGAGGTCGCCCTGGCGGTGTCGCGCATGGTCGAGAAGGTTGGTGGTCACCGGGCCATGGTGCCCCATCCCGGGTCGTCGCACCTGCGCGGAGGGGTCGATCCCGATACCGTTCCGGCTGTGGGACTGCGTATCGACATTGCAGAAGAGCCGCGCTCCCTGACCCAGGCGCGGGCGGTCTTTGACGAGGTGTGGCCGACCGAGGGCTCCCAGGTGACATCCAACCTGCTGCGTGCCCTCGTCCACGGTGGTGGCTACTGCAGCATCGTGACGGATGAGGACACCGATCAGGTCGTGGGCGCAGCGCTCGGATTCCCGGCACGAGACGCCCTGGTGCCAGGAGGTGTCTACCTGCACAGCCACATGGCGGCCGTGGTGGAAGGGATGCGCGACCGCGGCATCGGCGTGGCTATCAAGCAGCACCAGCGCGCCTGGGCGATGGAGCAGGGCATCCCCGTCGTCTCGTGGACGTTCGATCCGCTGGTGCGCCGCAACGCCCACATCAACGTCAATCGGCTCGGAGTCGACATCCGCGACTATTACGCAGACTTCTACGGTGAGATGAACGACGCCATCAACGCGGGAGATCGCACCGATCGGCTCGTGGCCTGGTGGGTTGTCGACTCCGACCGTGCGCGGCATGCGGCCCTCGGTGCTTCGGGTCGGACACACCACGACGAACTCGCTCAGGAGTCCCGTGACCTCATCCACATGGATGAGGACGGGCGACCTCGACTGGCGGCGCCGCCGATGGCGGGAGAGACCGTCCTGGTGTCGCTGCCGGATGACATCGTCGCCGTGCGACGGGCCGACCCAGAGATCGGACTTCAATGGCGGCTGGCGGTTCGCGAGGCACTGACGGAGTCCTTTGCGATGGGCTTGGGTGTCTCAGCAGTGACGAGCACCGGCGCCTACCTCTTGGCGCCCGCGGTGTCGACATGAGCCTGATCGAGACCATCCGACTTCACCGCATCGACATCCCGCTCGTGCGCCCCTTCCGAACCTCTTTCGGCACCCAGGTGGCGCGTGACGTCCTGCTGGTCGAGGTCGTGACCGATACCGGCCTCTCCGGATGGGCGGAGTGCGTGGCGATGGAGTGGCCGGGCTACTCCGCGGAGTACGTCGATGGAGCTGTCAACGTACTCACCGAGCACCTGATCCCCCGGGTGCTTGTGGACCGCTCCTGCGATGCGCAGGCAGCACATGAGCGCATGCGCCGGCTTGTCGGTCATCCGATGGCCAAGGCGGCTCTGGAGACCGCCATCCTGGACGCGTCGTTGCGTGAGCAGCGACGCTCGCTCGCCGACTACCTCGGTGCCGTGCGCACCGAGGTTGACTGCGGGGTCTCGGTCGGCATCCCCACCGGGATTGATGCCCTCCTCGAGGAGGTGGCGTCGTACGTCGATGCTGGCTATCGGCGGATCAAGCTCAAGATCGAGCCGGGCTGGGACGAGGAGGCGGTGCGGGCCGTGCGCGAGGCGTGGCCGGATATCCCGCTGCAGACCGACGCCAACCAGGCCTATACGCGAGACGATACGGCGCTACTCGCAGCCATGGATGACTGTGATCTCCTGCTCGTCGAGCAGCCACTGCCCGAGGATGACCTGCGCGGTCACGCTCTGCTGGCAGAGCAGATCTCAACGCCGGTGTGCCTTGATGAGTCCATCACCTCGACGGCCACCGCGGATACGGCCATTGCCTATGGTGCGACGAGCATTATCAATATCAAGCCCGGACGCGTGGGCGGCTATCTCGAAGCCAAGGCGATCCACGATCTATGTCTCGCGCGAGGGATCCCCGTGTGGTGTGGTGGCATGCTCGAGACGGGCATCGGTCGGGCCGCCAATGTGGCCCTCGCCGCACTGCCGGGCTTCACGCTCCCGGGAGATACCAGCGCATCGAGTCGCTATTTCGCCACCGACATCACGGAGCCATTTGTCTTGGACGATGGGCGGTTGCGGGTGCCGACAGGTCCCGGCATCGGGGTTGAGCCGATCCCGACTGTCCTTGCCGAATTCACGACGTGGTCGGCGGTCATCGACGCGCGCTCACGTTAGACCCGTGTGATGTGCGCGAGCATCGTGGCCTACGTCGTCGCGTCCGCAATCTCGGCCGCCCCTAGTCGAGCGACGGCAAAACTGCGCGCCTCCCCGGTCAATCGATCCACTGCGGTGAGGGTGCCTCCCGCGAGTCGAATGGGATCCACGAGCACATCCTCCTCACCATGTGCGAGCCACACGGGGACGGAATCGGCGATGGCCCGCCGGAGCACAGACATCGTGTCGGCCGCGGGCATGGGCTTGAGGCCGATGGCGGTTGTCATGGATCCCACGGGTGCTGATGCCCGCAGGGTGGCTATCGCGGCCGTGATCAGGGCGGGTGCTGCATCGCGCCGCACCACCGGAGCGGTGGTGGTCACCTGCGGTGCCCGGGCACGCCGGGGCCGTGCGATGGCGACCTGGCCATCAGCGGTCTCGGCGACGGGGTGGAGTCCGTGCTCGCGGAGCAATTCAATGGCATCCTCAACACGCCCGTTGACCGTGATGACGGTGGGGGACACTCGGATGCACCCGAGTGTCTGCGCACGAGGGTCCGCCAGGAGACCCGTCAGGGCCGTCTCGTCATCGCAGCGAATGTAGGCATTCGCGACCCCGACACGAACGGTTCCGTGGCGCCGGTCTGCATCCTCAATGAGGTACTCCAGTGGCTGGGGTACGGGTGTTCGTGAGATGCCACGCAGGAAGTCCAGCAGTGTCGATGCATCCCGACCCCTGTCCAGGGCCCGCCTGATGGAATCGGGTGTGAATCGGTAGACGACAGCCCCACCGGTGCTCTCAACATCAGCCATGCTGCGCAATTCGCGGGCCACATCCGGCAGCAGCGGTCCGGGAGCCACAGCTGTCAGATCCGCTTGGATCAGCACGTGATCCAGGGGGGTTGGCATGGCGATTTCCGCGAGGGAGTGAGCCGTGACGTCGTTGACATCCGCAGCAGCGCGACCCATGGATGCGAGCGCACCGCCACCTGTGAAACCGAGGATTTCGAGTTCATCGACGATGGCTTGGATGAGGTGATCGCGCGCGGTCCCGGCCTGGCGCGGTGCGACAGAGTCGACGGCGCGTGCGATATCGGCAGCGTTGTTTGGCGCCTCGCCGGGGGAGAGGCCGGCGAGGACGGCGATCACCTGCTCACGCAGAGCGGGCATTCCCCGCTGTTGCACATCGTCGCTCAGCGCATTGGCGCCATCCACGATGAGTGACGGTGCCCGCATGCATTTCCACCATGCGCGCGCGAGCGTGACCCACTGACTCGCGAGTGGGGAATCGTGCCAATCGTCGTACGCGTGAGTCGGTCGCCACCGCTCATCGGTCTCCGCGTCCCGCGCTAGCAGTCCCGCAGCCTGAGCCGTTTCAATCCAGAGGGCTGCTGTCGTCTCTGTGACGTGCAGGAGACGAGCGGTCAAGGTCAGGTCGCGCACGGCCAGACCGCCCTTGCGCAAGACGGCGGGTGCGTCATCACCCGACCAGGCCTCGGCGAGGGCGGTGACCCCCATGACCGTGGCGAGTGCGTGCTGGCCCGCCGTGAGATCGACACGTGCTGGCTCGCGCATCGTGACGTCAACGACTGGTGGCGGCCACACGATGTCGCTGGGGTGAGTCGATGCAATGGACTCGCGAGCGGTGCGCACCAGTCTCAGGGCGTCGTCATCGCCCCACACGAGGGCGAGGACGCGCAATCGACTGAGCGCCTCCTCAGCCTCATCGCGGGAGTCCTGAGGGAAGGCGGCGAGGGCGTCGTGTCCGGTGCAGGGTTCGCCCGCGTCAACGACGGCCCGAGCGACGGCCAGGGAGAGTGCGTCGAGTCGATCCAGCGCTCTGGCCGTCGACGTCGCCGACCCGGCGCGTGCTGCCAGGGCGGTCATATCGGGAGGGACCGGGTGGAGCAGATCAGGGCGTGATGCCAGCAGCAGCGCCAGGGCATCGTCGGATCGACCGCGAAGATCGTCGGCGAGGCTACGCGGAGGCACCTCCTGACGTTACTCCTATCCTTCATCCGTGGCTGACCCTGAGGCCCTAGCGGCGGCGTGACCTCGCTGCAACGGCCAGTCCAAGGATGACCATCGCCAGCCCCACCCCGGTGATCATGGAGAGGAACCACCAGGCGGACGGGAGGGTGAGATCGGGGATGATGAGCGGGAGCATGGCGATGAGCGTGCAGATGAGGCCGATCACGGTGACGACCGCCCCAGCGCGGAGCAGCCGATCACCGGCCGGGTGCCGCGAAGTCTGACCTGACGCCATGCAGCCACCCTAGGGCCGCGCGGGCGATGGCTGGCGACTAGCCTGGGGTTCACAGATCGCGACAGAGGGGACTGCCATGCCCACCGGCAAGGTCAGGTGGTACGACGACGACAAGGGCTTCGGCTTCTTGTCCACCGACGACGGCGAGGACGTCTTTGTGCACGCCTCGGTTCTCCCGGCTGGTGTCACGACTCTCAAGCAGGGTGCACGCGTGGAGTTCGGGGTAGTCGATGGCAAGCGGGGCAAGCAGGCTTTGACCGTCGTCGTGCTCGACCAGCCGGCCTCCGTGGTCAAGGCTGCGCGCAAGCCCGCCGAGGACATGGCAGTGATCCTGGAGGATCTCATCAAACTTATGGACAGTTCCTCCAATCAACTGCGTCGTGGCCGCTACCCGAGCGACGATCACTGCCGCAAGATGGCCGTCGTGATGCGCGCTGTCGCAGATGATTTTGACGTCTAGGCGTGTGCTCATGTTCCAGGGAGTACGCCGAGTCGCGGCCGTGGGTCTTGCGGTGGTGGGGATCTTCACCCTCGCCGGGTGTGAGAAGCCAGGTCCGGGAGTGTCTGTCGTGTCGGGCTCAACATCAGCGTGGCGCGAAGCACTGTGCTGGTCGTTCTCTGGGGAGCCACTCAGCCCAGAGACGTGTGCGCAGGATGTCGTGACGAATGCCATGGATGGCGCTGACGTGGCTCAGATTCCTATCCTGCCCGGCAACGTCATCGGCATCAGTGTGGATCCCGTCGTCGCGGATGCCGGGTGGTACCCCGTGATTGGCTCGCAGCGCCTCACCCAGCAGCCCGTCACCTCCACCTACTTCCGATTTACCTATCCCGATCTTCAAGAGATCCCGGAGGCAGGGGTAGCACTTCAGGTGGTCGCCGGTCAGGGTGAAGAAACTTTGGGGCTCTGGGTCTTCCAGCTCGTCCCTGCGATGGGGGTGGAGTAATGCCGGATGCGGTGCTCAGCAAGGCCGTCAATGTCGCTCGACTGGCTGCGGAGGAGGGAGCTCCCTGGGGCACGGTCGGTGATCATGTGGGAGTCGAATTCAGTGATGACCGCGTAGCGACGCACCTCTTCGTCTGCCTGGACCCGGCGTACGTCGGATGGCACTGGGCGGTGACGATCGCGCGCGCACCCCGTGCGAAGTCGCCCACCGTCGACGAGGTCGTCCTGCTGCCTGGTCCCGATGCGCTCGTAGCGCCCGCATGGGTGCCCTGGGCGGAGCGGGTGCGCCCGGGAGACCTCAGCGTCGGCACGATCTGGCCAACACCGGCCGATGATGCCCGCCTGACCGCTGGCTTCACCGGTGTGGATGACCTGGACAGCGTCGCGGATCGCAGCCCGATCCATCCCAGCCAGTGGGAAATCGGACTGGGCCGCACCCGGGTGCTATCAGCCCACGGACGCGATGAAGCTGCCCATCGCTGGTGGAGCGGTGATCGTGGGCCTGAGGCTCCGATGGCACGCTCCGTATCCCTCGCCTGCTCGACCTGCGGATTCCTTCTGCCGATCGGCGGACCGTTGGGCCAGGCCTTCGGTGTCTGCACACATGACATGTCTCCCGCTGATGGATGTGTGGTGTCCCTCGCCTTCGGCTGCGGTGCACACTCCGAGAGCGTGCTGGTGGATCGTGAGCCCGTCGGAGTCCCCACGCAGGATGCGACGCCGTACGACCTTATGGATCTGAGTCAGTCCTGAGGTGATCGGTGACGCTCGCGTGACCGATGGGACAACACCAGTGCCATCCCCGGAATCCCCAGTCCTGCACCGATGGCGCACACGAGCATCCACCGATCCACATCGATACCCCAGGAGGCACCGAGCGCGATGACGAGGATCAGCGCGATGATCCACGCCACAGTGCCGATCGCGATGGCCCCGACCCCTGAGGTGTCGCGGCTGCGCAGGGCTGGATCACTCTCAACCTGCTCGAGGGTCAACCGCGGTGGTGTATCCACACGAGCAGATTAGCGTCTATCCGTAGAGTGGTGACATGAATCACCGCGGTCGCCGACTCGTCACGGTCGGAGTGCTCGCGGTGCTCGTGGTAGCCGTGGTCATCGCGGCCCTCACACGCTGACGTTGACGGGCACAGGTTTCCACAGCAGGAGTGTGAAGCTCGCGCCAAAGAAGAGAATCATCATCGCGAAGGCGTTGCGAACGCCCCAGGAGTCAGCGAGTCCCGCAAGGAGAAAGGGAGTCACCCCGCTCATGACGCCGATCCCCGCGCTTGTCCACCCGGCGGCACGGTCTGGTTGACCCACGGATGCCCGCATGGCTCGGCCGATGCCGAGGGGGAAGTGCATGCCAATGCCCGCTCCGGTGATCAGGAATCCCGTGATCATCAAAGGCGCACCCGAGACCGTCCAGGTGAAGATGAATCCCGCGGCAGCCAGCAGAATCGAGGCACCGAAGACGATCTCGGATGATACGTATTCAACGATGCGGGAGCCAACGATGCGCCCGACAATCATGCCGGTGACGATGGCGGCGATAGAGGCGGAGGCCGCCGCAGCACCCATGCCGCCACGCTCGCGCAGCAGATCGGCCCCCCACTGCAGGAGCGTGATCTCAACGCTGGTGAGCAGGACCAGCGTGAGGATTGCCCAACCCACGAGCCGCGGCAGGCGGGGGGCATCGATTCGTGACTCCAGCGCTGTGCCGACGTTAAAGGGTGCCACCGCGCGACCACGGACGAGCTCAAGGGCAATCGCCATCATGGCGAGGAGGACCATGCCGCTGCGCCAGCCGAGGATGGTCACCGCTCCGACACCGATGGCGAAGGTGCCGACCAAGGACGCGATCGAGGCGACGACGTTGGCCTCGGCGAGGGCGGCGTCAGCCGCGCGCCCCTGGCGAGCCTCCAGGTAGGCGCTCACGCCAACAGCGCAGAAGCTGGCTCCGAGGGAACCGAGGAGCGGGCCCATCGCGATGAGGGCGAAGGGGCCGTCGGAGACGTAGAGGAGCGAGCCGATGGCCAGCAGGGTCGAGCCCGCGCGCAACATCGCTCCGCGACCCCATCGGCGTACGACATTGGCCGCCATGAGACTGCCGAGGGTGCCTCCGACGGCCAGGGATACACCCAGCAGCGCCGCGACCGTACGGGTCAACCCCTCATCATCGCGCAGCAGGGTGAGGGATGCTCCGAAGCCGTAGACAAACCAACCGAGAAGTCCGAGTTGGGCATAGGCGAGCAGCGTGGTGCGATCGCGCACGGGTCGAACGCGACCATGGATCGGGTCCGAGCATTCGTCCGGGGGTGTCAACGCAGTGTGTTCATGACGTGGTCGATCGAACGCGTCAATTGGCGGACGTCTTCGGGATCCACAGCGGGGAATACCGAGACACGGATTTGATTCCGCCCCAGTTTGCGGTAGGGCTCTGTGTCGACAATACCGTTGGCCCGCAACGCCGTGGTCACGTCCGTCGCGTTGATGCTCTCGTCGAAGTCGATCGTCACAACAACGGCGGAGCGCTTGGCGGGGTCGGCAACAAAAGGTGCTGCGACATCACTCGCCTCGGCCCAGTCGTAGAGGATGCCGGAGGACTCCGCAGTGCGCGCGGTGCACCAGTCCAAGCCACCATGGCCGAGGAACCAGTCGACCTGTTCAGCCATGAGGTAGATGGTCGCGAGCGCGGGGGTGTTGTACGTCTGGTCCTGACGGGAGTTGTCGATCGCAATGGACAGGTCGAGGAAGGCTGGTGTCCAGCGACCGCCAGCGGTGATCTCCTCAACCCGCGCGAGCGCTGCGGGAGACATGAGGGCGAACCACAGTCCACCATCGGAGCCGAAGCACTTCTGCGGCGCGAAATAGTAGACATCCGTCTGCGACATATCGAGGGGCAGCCCACCCGCCCCCGATGTGGCGTCGGTGAGGAAGAGCGAGCCACCATCGGCACCGGGCACCCGGTGTGGTGCTATCGCGACACCGGTGGATGTCTCATTGTGGGGGCTGCAGTAGGTGTCGATGCCGGCCTCCGCAACGAAGGCGGGTGCATCACCCGGGTTGGCCGTGACGATGGTGGGATCACCGAGGTGGGGGGCGTCCTTGGCTGCCGTTGCAAACTTCGCACCGAATTCACCGAACGACAGGAATTGAGCTCGGTCACGGATGAGACCAAAGGTCGCGATATCCCAGAAGGCTGTCGATCCGCCGTTGCCGAGGATGACCTCGTAGCCATCGGGGAGGGAAAACAGATCAGCCAGTCCCGCGCGCAGGCGCCCCACCTGAGACTTCACGGTTTTTTGCCGGTGCGACGTACCGAGGTAGGTTCCGGAGACGTCCAGCAGCCCCTGCACCTGCTCGCGGCGGACCTTGGATGGGCCGGCGCCGAAACGGCCGTCGCGGGGGAGCAGATCGACCGGGATGATGATGTCAGTCACGGGAGCAGGTTACGGGCCTGAGGGTCATCGCCGGACAGTGGTCGGACGGGACTCCCGTGAGGACGGTGTGTAGCCGGACGGGGCCACCATGTGGGCATCCCACCCGGGGACCGCTTCGGGGATTCGATGGCCCGGTCCGATGTAGCGCGCTGTGGGTCGGACGAGTCGTCCGGTGCGCTTCTGCTCCAGGATGTGCGCACTCCAGCCGGCCAGGCGCGCGCAGGTGAACATGGAGGTGAACATCGGTGCGGGCACCTCAGCGAAATCCAGAACGACTGCCGCCCAAAACTCGACGTTGGTTTCGAGTACACGATCGGGGCGACGGGAGCGCAGCTCGATGAGCGCGGCCTGCTCCAGGGCGAGGGCGGCCTCATAGCGGGGGGCATTGAGCGCCTGCGCGGTGCGACGAAGTACACGCGCACGGGGATCCTCGGCGCGATAGACCCGATGACCGAAGCCCATGAGTCGTTCGCCGCGGTCGAGGACGCCCCGAATGTAGCCCTCAGCGTCACCCGTGCGCTCCACCTCATCCAGCATGTAGAGGACTCGTGCAGGGGCGCCACCGTGCAGGGGTCCGCTCATGGCTCCGATGGCACCCGATATGGCGGCAGCGACATCTGCTCCGGTCGACGAGATGACGCGCGCGGTAAAGGTGGATGGATTCATGCCGTGCTCAGCGGCAGAAACGAAGTAGGCGTCGACGGCTTGCACGTGGCGCGGGTCTGGCTCACCTCGCCAGCGGGTCATGAAGCGCTCGACGATGGTTGAGGCGTCGTTGATGCGCGCTTGGGGGACCATCGGCACACCGAGGCCACGCGCGGCCTGCGCCACGAAGGACATGGCCATCACGGAGACGTGGGCAAGATTTTCGCGCGCGGTGTCATCATCGATATCCAGCAGCGGCTTGAGTCCCCATCCGGGTGCCAGCATGGCGATGCCCGATTGCACATCAACTCGCACGTCACCGGAGTGCACGGGGATCGGGTAGGGCTCAGCGGGCGGAAGCCCGGGGTTGAATTCGTTATCGACGAGGAGTCCCCAGACGTTGCCGTAGGACACACGTCCCACGAGGTCCTCGATGTCCACTCCGCGATAGCGCAGCGCTCCCCCATCGCGATCGGGTTCGGCGATCTGAGTCTCAACGGCGATGACACCCTCAAGGCCGGGGACAAAATCGCTCATGAACCCCATTCAACCGCACACCCTGACCCGACCGGACCCGGGCGTGATGGGATGCGCAGCATGGACCCTCAGCACGACCTCCGGGCTATGCGCCTCTCCTACGACCGGGACACCCTCGTGGAGGCTGACCTTCGAGCCGACCCCCTGGGGCAATTCAGGCACTGGCTGGCCGATGCCATCGCTGAGGCCGTTGTGGAGCCCAATGCGATGGTCGTCTCCACGGTCACGCCCCAGGGTGTGCCCAGTGCGCGCACGGTCCTGCTGAAGGATGTGGATGCGCGTGGCTTCGCCTTCTACACCAATCTGCGGTCACGTAAAGGGCACGACCTCGCGTCGACGCCCAGGGCGGCAGCGGTCTTCCCCTGGCTGCCCCTGCACCGGCAGGTCATCGTCATCGGTGAGGCCGTCGAGGTATCACGTGACGAGGCCGGATCGTACTTCGCATCGCGACCCCACGGCTCGCAGATTGGTGCCTGGGCCAGTCGTCAATCCGAGGTCATCACCGACCGTGCCGTCATTGATGAGCGCTATGCCGACTTGCTGGCGCGCTTCCCCGACGAGGTTCCACTACCCGACTTCTGGGGTGGCTGGATCATCGTGCCCGAGTCCGTAGAGTTTTGGCAGGGGCGCGAGTCACGGCTTCATGACCGACTTCGCTACCGCCGTGTTCGTGACGGCGGCCTCGATGATGCCGGCGCCTGGGTCGTCGAACGCCTCTCGCCCTGACATGGCAGGACTCTTTGCGGACCTGTCTCCCCTGCGCGAGAGCGCTCCCTTTCGTCGACTCTGGATCGGCCACAGCGTCGGCACCGCTGGCCAGCAGATGTCCGCGGTTGCCGTCGCACTCGAGGTCTATGACCTCACGGGGTCGTCGTGGGCTGTCGGGCTCACCGGATTCTTTCAACTGGTGCCCCTCGTTGTGCTCGGGCTGTACGGCGGCGCCCTGCTGGACCGCTTCGATCGTCGTCGGATCGCCCTCATCGCCACCCTGGGCCTGTGGATCACCACCCTGGCATTCGTCATCCAATCCCTCGCGGGGTTGGACTCCGTACCGGTGCTCTACGCGATCATCGCCATACAGGCGGGATTCTTTGCCGTCAGCAATCCGGCACGCCAGGCGATCATTCCGCGCCTCGTGCCCGATCGATTGCTGCCCGCGGCCAATGCACTCAATACGCTGACCTGGAGTCTTGCCTTCACCGTCGGTCCGGTTGCGGCGGGCTTCCTGGTCGCGTGGTCGGGCACGGTGACGACGGTGTACGTGGTTGATCTCTTTGCCTTTGCTATCGCGGTGTGGGCGATGTGGCGCCTCCCCGCGATGCCACCCGAGGGTGTTGTCGCGGGAGCGCCACGCGGCTGGCGCAGTGTGCTTGATGGGTTGCGTTTCCTCAAGGGCAAGCGCAACCTGCAGATGTCCTTCTACCTCGACATCGTCGCCATGGTCTTCGGGATGCCGCGCGCGCTCTTCCCCGCTATCGCCACGGCGTGGTACGGCGGATCGCTCACGGACGTGGCACTCATCGTGGGTCTCCTGTCGGCAGCACCAGCCGTGGGTGCACTGATCGCGAGCATCCTGTCGGGTCCGCTGGGTCGTGTCCGGAGGCAGGGGCTCGCCGTTGTCATGTCCATTTGCGTCTGGGGAGGGGCGATTGCGGTCTTCGGTCTGGTCCGATCGTTGCCGGTCGCGCTCGTGCTCCTGGCCATCGCGGGCGGAGCCGACTCGGTCAGCGCGATCTTCCGGTCAACAATCCTGCAGGCGGCGACCCCGGATGACTATCGCGGTCGGCTGCAGGGCATCTTCACGGTCGTCGTGGTGGGGGGTCCGCGCCTGGGTGATGTGGAGGCCGGTGCGGTCGCCGAGGTGTTTGGCGAGACGGTATCGGCGGTGTCGGGAGGTCTGCTCTGCTTGGTGTTTACCGGCGTACTCGTGGCTGCCGTGCCGACATTCCTCAGATATGACGCGCAGCGCCCGGTGCCCTGACCGGCGTTCTTCGGGAGCTGAGCGGCGTTCTTCGGGAGAATGAGTGAGGTTTCCTCGTTCTTTTTCCCGAAGAAGGACGCGGGGCTGCGTCGTTAGCGGCCCGTGCCGAAGAAGGCTGCGGGGCTGCGTCGTTAGCGGCCCGTGCCGAGGGCGGACGCCAGCAGCCTGCTCACCAGGTCATCCGGAGTCACGCCGGTCGCTTTGGCCTGCGCCCGCAGCCGCTTGCGCACCGACTTGGGCACTCGCACGCCGAGGTCGACGTACTTATCCTTCGCCGGGCCGGTGATCGCATCGGCCGCGGTGGCTCCCTTGCCCGCCTTAAGGCTCTTGCCGCCATGGCTGGGCGATCCGGATCCCAGCGGTCGGCCACTCACGGGATGCAACCCTGCGTCGGGAGCCTTGCCGAGCGCGGGACGGGGAGTAGTGGATTCCATCGGTCCTCCTGGGAAGCGGTCAGTCGCGGCTGGCTGGTGTCGGGCGATCAGTCAAGGATGCGGTCGAGGAGGTCATCGAAGGCGTCGATGACCTCGGAGGCACCGGGGGACCGCCAAGCCTGCACCGGTACGCCCGCACCCTGCGCCTGCTGCACGGCGGAGCGCTCGGGGATGATGCAGTCGAGCACCAGGTCGCCGTAGACCCGGCGCAATTCCTCCATGCGATAGCGATGCTCCGAGAGATTGCCGCGCACCCGATTGAGGAGGATGCCGGTCGGGCGCAGACGGAGATTGAGTGATGTACGCGCGGCCTCCACAGCGTGCAGTGCCCGCGTCGCACCCTGCAGTGCAAAGAAGCCCGGCTCCGTCACGATGAGGGCGTTGTCGGCAGCGGCCAAGCCGTTGCGCGTCAACTCATCGAGGGAGGGCGGGCAGTCGAGCAGCACCAGGTCGTAGGCATCCGTGACCCCCGTCAGGGTCACTCGCAGTCGCGTGGAGGAGTCCACGCCCTCGGGACGATTGCGATGCGCGACGGCCTCCTCGCTGGGGAGGACATCGACGCAGGGCCCCCAGCCGGATGGCACGATCGCCTCGGCCGCGATGCCCTGCCGGCCGTCGGAGAGCACATCACCCACTGTGAAGGCAAAGGGTGGCGGATCCAGTGCCACCGTGGCGTTGGCCTGCGGATCGAGGTCGATGACGAGCACCCGCAGATCCCGCGCCCAGGCAGCGCCCGCGAGCCCGAGCACGACCGTGCTCTTGCCCACGCCGCCCTTGAGCGACAGGACTGCTGTCATCGCCATGGACTGAGTGTCTCAGGCCAGCCCGTCAGGTTGTGGAGGCCTGTTTCATCTGGGCGAATCGATCCAGCGCGTCAAGGCGTTCGGCCGCGTGGTCGACGATGCGTTCGGGATACCCGGTGTCGTAGCCACCGAGCACATCCCAGGGCTGGTGCACGGACCTGCCCGGCAGGTGCGCGAGTTCGGGGATGTAGCGGCGTACGTAGTCGCCGTCGGGGTCAAACTTTTCACCCTGGCCGATCGGGTTGAAGACGCGGTAGTACGGCGATGCGTCGGTCCCGCAGCCAGCGGTCCACTGCCAGCCGTGGGAGTTGCTCGCCAGGTCGCCATCGCGCAGCCACCGCATGAAGTGTGCTGCACCACGCTGCCATGGCAGATGGAGATCCTTGACAAGGAATGACGCGACCACCATGCGCACCCGATTGTGCATCCAGCCCTCGGCGAGGAGCTGGCGCATCCCCGCATCGACGAAGGGATAACCGGTGTGTCCGGCCGCCCACGCGTCGAACATCTCATCGGCGCGAGCCCCGGAGGTCCATGCAAAGTCGTTGTCGAATCGTGCGTCCAGGGATCGGCGTGCGCTCTCCGGTCGCTGGTGCATCACGTCGGCATAAAACTCCCGCCAGGCGATTTCCTTGCGATAGGTCTCCTCACCCTCGGAGTCACCGAGGTCAGCGAGGATCGTGCGCGGATGGATCTCACCCCACTTCAGGTGGTGGCCCATCACCGATGTGCCATCGAGGGCGGGCAGATTGCGGGTGTCGTCGTAGGCCGCCAGGCGATTCTTGCGGAAGGCAGCCCACCGCTCCAGCGCGGCAGCTTCACCCGCGGGCGGTAGTGCGAAGGGCAGTTCCGGCGCTTCAGGGATGCCATCGCAGGCCATGGGCATCACCCAGGTGACGTCGACATCCGCGGCGGGTGGGCGCCAGCCGTGACGCAGCCATGCGCGATAAAAGGGCGTGTAAACCCGATACGCCGTGCCGTCATCCTTGGTCACACGACCGGGTGCGACGGCGTACGGCGACCCGGTGACGACGAGGTCGATGCCTTCGGCGGCGAGGGCATCGCGCACGGCCGCATCACGTTGGACGCCGTAGGGACCGAAGTCGGCGGCGATGTGCACGGCCTTGGCACCGGCCGCCATGGCCCCGCGCACGACGGCGTCGACCGGATCGCCGTGCAGCACAAGCAGGTGGCCGCCGAGATCGGCGTCGAGAGCACGCAGCGACGCGCTGAGATAGGCGCGGCGTACGTCACTCGCCGGATCCCACACGGCGGGGTCAAGGACGAAGAGTGGCACCGCGGATCCGTCGCTGCTGGCGGCGGCGGCGGCAATGGTCGGATTGTCGCCAATCCGCAGGTCCCTGCGGAACCACACGACATCGGGCATCCCCGCAGGCTAGGCGGTCAATGCTCGCCGAGCACCTCCGGCCAGGGTGCGCGCCGGGTGGATCCTGCGAGTCGGCTCCCCGATCACTGCGGCTTCCGAGGCGGTCCCACCGCGAATGAGGTTGAATGCCTATGTGAGCGACCTCATCGACACCACGGAGATGTACCTCCGGACGGTTTTCGAATTGGAAGAGGAAGGCATCGTCCCGCTGCGAGCCCGCATCGCCGAGCGCCTCAGCCAAAGTGGTCCCACCGTCTCCCAGACCGTCGCTCGCATGGAGCGCGACGGCCTTCTCACAGTTCAAGGTGATCGCCATCTGGAGTTGACCCCGCGTGGCCGGGAATACGCCACACGTGTCATGCGCAAGCATCGGATCGCTGAATGTTTGCTTGTGGAGGTCATCGGCCTGCAACTCGAGGATGTCCACACCGAGGCGTGCCGGTGGGAGCACGTCATGTCGGACACGGTCGAGCGGCGAATCCTGGAGATTCTCGACAATCCGACGGAGTCGCCCTTTGGCAATCCGATCCCCGGGTTGGATGAGCTCATCCCCGGCCGAGCCCCCGCTCCCGGGACGGGAGCGAAGTGGGTGAGCCTCGAGACGGCCGCGGGCCCGGAGACGGTGCGCGTGACCGTGCGCCGGATTGGGGAGAGCGCGCAGTCGGATCCGGAGACCGTCAGCCTGCTGAGTCGCGCGGGCATCGTGCCCGGTGGTGCGGTGCGGGTGCAACGGGCCGCGACCGGGGTGCTGGTGGGGTCAGCCGGGGAGTACGTCGAATTGTCGGGGGAGATCGCCGGCCAGGTCGCCGTCGAGCCGATCGGCTGAATGCTACCCCCCGGGGTATCCTTGACTCGTGCGTCCGCGTCGCCCACCGGGTGGCCGCTCACGAAGGATCAGGTGACCCCATGGCCCCCATCACCCTCGACGATGTCTGTCAACGCGAGGTGGTCACTCGACTCAAGCGCGTTCAGGGTCAGGTCGCCGGGATCATCTCCATGATCGAGGACGGGCGCGATTGCGGGGACGTGGTCATGCAACTCGCCGCGGTGTCCCGCGCCCTGGACCGGGCTGGCTTCAAGGTGGTGGCCAACGGGTTGCAGCAGTGCGTGACCGCCGAGGGCCGTGGCGAGCAGCCGGCTATGAGCACCGAGCAGTTGGAAAAACTCTTCCTCGCCCTCGCCTGATCCATCACAGCTGTGTCATCGGACGACGCGGAATCGTGGCGTTGGACCGCGTCGGTGGATGACAAACCACGGTGGGGAGGGGGGGTGAAGGGGGAGTTGGGACCAAGAGCGACCCAACGGGGCGCTGCCTGGCTAGCCTGAGTGCATGGCCCCTCCACGTCGCCCCGAAGCCCTCGCGGTCCTCGCACCAGGAAGCCTCGAGGGGCGTACGGCGCTGGTGACCGGTGGCGGCACCGGCATCGGTCGCGCCACCGCCGAACTGCTCGCGGGCCTCGGAGCCCGCGTCGCGGTGACCGGACGGCGCGAGGAGCCACTCGCGGAGAGTGTGCGGGCCATGGAGGCTGCCGGTGGCAGCGCGGCTGCGTACCCCTGCGATATCCGTGAGCCGGAGAATGTCGATGCCCTGCTCGATGCGGTACTCGGCGACATGGAACGCATCGACCTGCTCGTCAACAACGCGGGTGGGCAGTTCGTGTCCAAGGCTGAGGACATCTCCTACAACGGCTTCCGCGCCGTGGAGAGACTCAATCTGGACGCGACCTTCTACATCTCCACGCAGGTTGCCAAGCGGTCAATGCTTCCCGCGGGCTTCGGCAAGATCGCCAGCATCACGATGACGATGACACCGCACCGCGGGATCATCGGCATGTCGCACTCCTCCGCCGCTCGCGCCGGAGTGGAGAGCCTGACCGCCACCTGGGCGCAGGAGTGGGGCCCTCGCGGGCTGCGCACCATCGCGGTCGCCCCCGGTATCGTCCACACCGAAGCATGGGAGCGCTACGGCCTTGACCCCGATCAGGTGGCGCAGGTCATCCCGGCGAAGCGTCTGCAGTCGGTTGACGATGTCGCGGCCCTCATCGGCTTCTGGATGAGTCCCGCGGGGGACTACATCAGTGGCATCACGCTCGTCACCGACGGCGGAATGAACCTCGCGGGACCCTCCCTCTACTGAGCGAGGAGCCCTCAGGCGGGGTTGAGGCTCGCGATGGCGATGATCTGCCAGCCTGCGGTCCCTTGACGCCACACCGTGAGGCGCGGAGCAGGCTTCGTCGATAGGCGCGAGCCGTTGATGGTCTCCTCGACGGACAACCAGTGGGTGGCCACAAGGGTGTCGCCCGACCGGGTGCTCGTGAAGTCTGTGATCGAGTACTCGCCGAGATCCTCGGCCTTGAGCATCTCGATCTCCTTGGCCTTGTTGCGCGGGCCATCGGTGTGCACCGACTGGAAGTCATCCGCCAGGATCGCATCGACCGCGGTCCAATCCGCAGCGGCGACGGCGGTGACGAACTCGCGGTAGAGGGTCTCGCCGTGTGCCTGGGGATCCTGCAGTGCTGACATGGACACTCCTTGGGTCATGGGGGTGGTTGGGTCGTCTACTGAGGCTGGTCGAGGGACCAGGTCTCCCCAGACACCCGCAGGGGGATGCCTGACACGCCACGGTCGCCGAGTTTTACGCCCAGCGTCTGATGCAGCTGAATGGTATTGATATCGAAGCCTAGGCGCGAGGCGGCCATGTAGAGGCGCCACACCCGGGCGGTCGGCAGGCCGGCCTCCTCGACGCAGGCATCCCAGTTGCGCTCGAGATTGGCACACCAGTACTTGAGGGTGAGCGCGTAGTGCTCGCGCAGATTCTCATCGTGGCGGATCTCGAACCCCGCATCGTTCATCTCGCTGATGATCAAGCCGGGGGGGCTGAGTTCGCCATCGGGGAAGACATATCTGTTGATGAAACTGCGCTTGTAATGGGAGGGCCAACTGCTATCGAAGCGGGTGATGGTGTGGTTGAGCATGCGGCCCTCGGGGCGCAGCCGGTCGTAGAGGAAGCGGAAGTAGGCCGCGTAGTTCCTGCGTCCGATGTGCTCGGTCAGGCCGATGGAGGAGATGGCATCAAAGCCGCTCTCGGACACATCGCGATAGTCGCTGAAGCGGATCTGGGCCCTGTCTCCCAGGCCGGCGTCCTCAATGGTGCGCTGACCCCACTCGGCCTGCTGTCGCGACAGGGTGACACCGATCGCGGAGACTCCGTAGTTCTTCACCGCATGCAGGACCATGCCGCCCCAGCCGCAGCCCACGTCCAGGAGCCGCATGCCTGGCCGGAGCCCGAGTTTGCGGCATACCAGGTCGAACTTTTCGTCCTGCGCGACCTCAAGTGATGCGTCCGGCGTGGGGAAGACGGCGCAGGTGTAGGCCATCGACGGGCCCAGCACGAAGGAGTAGAAGCGATTACTGACGTCGTAGTGATGATGGATCGCCTCGGCGTCACGGCTCTTGGAGTGGCGGCGACCACCCAGCGCTCGCTCCTGTGCCGGTGGGACGGGGCGCACGAGCGCATCCCGCGCGAAGCGCCTGGCGAGTTTGGCGCGATCGGTCAGGGACACGTGGTCGAGGGGCATGGGATAGAGGCGCTTGAGGGCCTCGTAGACGTCACCGTGGATCTCCAGATCACCGGCGACGTAGGCGCGGGCGAGACCGAGTTGATTGGGTGCCCCGGCGATGTAGTGAATCCCTCGGGGACGCGTCACCTCAAGGATGACCTCGGCCCCGATAAGCCCGGTGCTCGATCCGTCGTAGGCCTTGAATCCGACGCGTCGTTCCGCAGGAATGACGGTGGCGAAGGCGGTCGCCAGGTCCATTCTTCCCTCCCGTGTGCTTGCCCGTGCCTAGCAGCGGCGTACGACCTTGTCATACAGGTCCAGAAGCCGCGATTGTGGATCGTAGGCCCTCTTGAGCTCGGTGTACGCCGTTCCTCCGTAGATGTTCCAGAAGATTGCAGGCTCGTAGTAGGCGGAGGAATACAGGGATTTGCGCCCCTCCAGCTCCGTGACCTTGGCCTCGATGAGCCGGTTGACCCGTCCCTCGGCGGGATCGACGGTCTCGGGCAGGGGCACGGTCGACCAGAAGCCGACATTGACGTAGGTGACCGAGGGATCGAACTCATAGAGCGGCCAGGTGGCCTCGGGGTCACGCTGAAGCAGTGGACATATCCAGATCGGCTCGATCCCCACCTCGCGATGGAAGAAGTCGAGGAACTCGGGGAGGCGGTCGATGGGCACCTCAATGTCCTGCACAACCTCCTCGCGCGCGGGCCGTCGGAGCAGCCGTGCGATCCGAGTGGACAGGTGGGTACGCCGATCCCAGGCGATCAACTTCCAGTAAACGTCGCTGCGCAACTTGGTCTTGGGCCATAGTCGGCGGACCAGCGGCCGCTGCGTGCCGAAGGCGCGGGAGCACCAAAACCAATCGGTGTCCCAGCGCCAGATGTAGTCGTGGATGGTCAGCAGATCCTCGCGCTTCGTTTGGATGGATCGGTAGTAGACGTCCATGCCGGTGTAGTCACTGGGCGTCATGCCCTGTCGGTCGTGGGTCATCTCGCCGAGGCTGAGGTAGTGCTCGTCGGGTGCAAAGACCGTGCCGTCGAGGAAGTGAACCGGTCGTCCCTCCCACTCCTGAGTGCGCGTGATCTCGGCCATCGCATCCGCCATGGCCTGCGCTGTGGCGAGGCGGACGTGGCGCAGTCGCACGTAGGGCTGCACCGGCTCCAACTCGATCTTGAGTCGGAGGGCATAGCCGAGGGTGCCGTAGGAGTTGGGGAATCCGTAGTAGAGATCGCGGTGCGGATCATCCGCGCGACCGGACACGGTCAGGACCTCCCCGTCGCCGGTGAGAATGTCCATCTCGATCACCGACTCATGCGGCAGCCCCCAGCGGAAGCTCGTGCTCTCGATACCGAGACCGGTCACTGCGCCACCGAGCGTGATGGTCTTCAACTGCGGCACGCACAGCGGCATCAATCCATAGGGCAGTGTCGCCGCCACCAGGTGCTCGTACGTCGTCATGCCCTGCACCTCCGCCGTGTGAGCAACGGGATCTACGGCGAGCACTCCGTCGAACGACGACACATCCAGACCGGGTGCTGTGGATACCGCACGCTGCCGAAAGAGGTTGGAGGTTCGCTTCGCCAGGCGGACGGGCGCTCCGAGCGGCAGGGCGGCGTACACGGCACGCAGGTGGGCAACCCGGGCGTCGTAGTCCACTCGCCAGGGGGGCGTGACGGTCTCAGGGGCAGCCGACATGCGCGACACGGTAGCCGTAGCGGAAGATGTGCGGGTGACGCAGGAGGTGCTGGAGGCAGGGCCACAGGCCCCTCGGCGGGGAATCCCCGCCGCAGCCGTGTGGGCCCTCGGCATCGGCGCCCTCGTCATCCTCACGGTCGCCAATGTCCTCGCCATCACCGACTTCGCGGCCCGCACGATCGAGGCGGATGCGCTCATCACGGCGGTCGAGCGGTCGGAGGCGTCGATGATGGCCACGCAGGAAGAGTTTGCGACCGTCATGGCCACGGTCGACCGGGAGTCCCTCACCGATCAGGAGCGCGAGGCATTGCGGACGGAACTCACCGAACTCGCGCAGAAGAGTCAGGCATCGATTGGCCTCGCTGGGATCGGTGTCGCAGACGTGTCCGTGCTGCCCTGGCATACCTCCATCACGAACGCCAGGGATGTGTATCTCGAGCACAACAGTGCCTGGGTGGACTACATGGCTGCGGCAGCCGTGGACCCGGCCGAGTGGTTCCGCCCGCAGGCCGCGGTCAATGACACCTTTGCCGACGCCAGGGTTCCATTGATTGAGGCGGTCCCCCTGGTGGATGTACTGCAGACATTGGCGCGCATCGAACTCATCTACGTGTCGGGAAGCGGCGACTCGGGCAGCGAACAGGCAGCCTGAGCGTCAGGCGCACAATGTGGCGAGGACCGCGATGTCGGGATCTTCGCCGAGGTCGATGCTCACCCTGCTGAGCAGGCGCGTCACCGTGCCATCGGCCTCGGCTTCCACCCAGCCAGCCCGATGATCGAGGCCGAGATGCGGGATTCCCGGCAGGAGCACGCAGCCCGATTCGGCGCCCTCGGCCTCCGTCCGATACGGCGCCCTCTGCCTCAGGCCGGCGCGGCGCCCTCGGCCTCCGGTGTGGACGGACGCGTCTCCATGGGTGGGTGCAAGACGATGAGCGCGGCTGGCTGCGGGTTCGCGAACTGGCCGGAGCGCGGAAGGCGGCAAGCACCCTCGCGCGCCGAGTGTCGCGCGACGCCTCCCAAATCGGCAGGCGTCGCACCCAGAGTCGTGAACTTCGGGACGAAAGTGCCCTTGGGCGACACTTTTGTCCCGAAGTTCGGGCATGAGTGGGCTGGCTGGCGCCTTCAGGGTCGGCGCTCGCGCACGAAGCAGAAGATGTTGCCCTCCGGGTCCTCGAGCCGGATCCAGGCCGCGCCGACCTCGGTGACGGGCTCGGAGTCGATGCGCGTGGCCCCGAGGTCGACAGCGGCCTCCGCGGCCGCCTCGATATCGGGCACGTGCACGTCGATATGCACCCGCGTCTTGGCCGCGACCGGCTCCGGCACGCGCTGGATGACCAGGCGCGGCCCGCGATCCGCGGGATCGACCAGCGACCAGTAGACGCGGTCTGGTGCATCGAAGCGTCCCTCATCCTCCACGGCGTATCCGAGGACCTGGGACCAGAAGGCGACCATGCGCGCAGGGTCGTTGACATCAAGGGCGAGTTCGACGTGCATCCCCGGAGGGTAGCCTCGCTACGTGGCGCTCACCGGGGATCCGCATCACGCACTTGTCGTCATCGACGTCCAGCAGGGTTTCGACGATCCTGTGTGGGGCCCCCGCGACAACCCGGCATGTGAGGCCCGCATCCTCGAACTCATCGCGGCCTGGCGTGCGGTGCAATGGCCCATCGTCGTCGTACGCCATGACTCGACGTCGGCGGATTCACCGCTGCGACCTGGTCAGCCGGGCAATGATCTCCGGCCGGGGATCGATGGAGATGTCCTCATCACCAAGAGCGTCAACTCCGCCTTCTACGGCGATCCGGACCTGCACACATGGCTCACCGAGCGAGGGATCACGCGGCTGACCCTCTGCGGCGTGACCACCAACCACTGCTGCGAGACGACCGCGCGCATGGCGGGCAATCTGGGGTACGACGTCGACTTCGTCATCGATGCCACGCACACCTTTGATCGCATCGGCCCGGATGGTCAGGTCGTGAGGGCTCAGGACCTGGCCCGCATCACCGCGACCAATCTGCACGGGGAGTTCGCCGCGGTCCGGACCACTCGCGAGGTGCTCGATTAGATCGTCAGCCCGAGACGTTCGGCGCCGGCGTACACATTGAGTGAGCCGCCCCGCACGAAGCCGACCAGGGTGAGCCCGCATTCGCGGGCGAGGTCAACGGCCAAGGTTGTGGGTGCGGAGACGGACGCCAGCAGGGGTACGCCGGCCAGCACGGCCTTGTGCACCAATTCCGCCGACGCGCGACCACTCACCTGGAGTGCATGGCCACTCAACGGAAGGCGTTCTTGCTGCAGTGCCCATCCCACGACCTTGTCGACGGCGTTGTGCCGGCCGACATCTTCCCGCAGGCAGATGAGCTCACCCGAGGGTGTGAAGAGGCCAGCCGCATGCAACCCACCGCTGACGGCAAAACCACGCTGGGCTTCCAGGCAGATGTCGGGCTGGCGCAGCACCGCCACGATGTCGAAGGAGGTGTCGTCTCGAGTAAGTGGCCACCGCCGAGTTCGCTGGGTTAGGGCGATGAGATCGGCGCCACAGACGCCGCAGGCGCTGGATGTCGCATGCAGTCGCGGCTGCATGGGCTCGGCAGATCGGGTCCGCACCTGGACGATGCGGCGGGTGTCCTCAGCGTCGGGGTGAACGAGTTCGAAGCATTCCTTGGCCTCCACCACATCGTCGACATGGGCTATCACGCCTTCGGCGACCAGCCAGCCCAGCGTGAGCTCAATGTCGTGTCCCGGCGTGCGCATCGTGGTGGAAACGGCAACGCCGTCCACCTCGATCTCGAGGGGTTCTTCAATCGCGAGAGCATCCGGGCCGGCGGTGGCCGCGCCATCACGCCACCGCAGCACGCGGCGCCGGTCGGTCGAGGCCATGGCTTCCCTCCGCAGGCGGTGACATCAGCCTAGGGGCCACCTCGAACATTCATGCATCTGATACCCGGTCATCCGCCACGAGTGGTTCCACACTGTGGAACCACGCGTGGTGAGGTGACTGAGGGCTCCCACTCGGGAGCAACGTGGCCTACGATAGGGCCACATCGCCGGCATACCGTGCCGGCTGCCGGAGGGTGGTGTGGTGACGAGTCACCAAGCGTGGTCGGTCGAGGCCGCCACGGTCATCCTTCAGGCGATGCCCGCTGAGGAACGACTCATGCTGCCGGCCCTGCAGCGCATCCAGGCCGTCTTCGGCTGGGTCCCTGATGAGTCGGTCCCGGTCATCGCGCGGGAACTCAACGTCTCCCGCGCCGAGGTGGTCGGCGTTCTCACGTACTACCACGATCTTCGCCAGTCTCCCCCGCCTCCGGTCGCGGTCCAGGTCTGTGTCTCCGAGGCATGCCAGGCGGTGGGTGCTCGCCCTCTGGCCGCATCCCTGGAGGCCGTGTACGGCGTGCCTCTGGGCGAGACCCGTGACGGTGTGGAGTTTGCGAAGGTCTACTGCCTCGGCAACTGCGCACTGGGTCCCGCTGCGATGGTGAACGGTCGCCTCCTCGGCCGCTGTGATGTCGAGCGCGTCGGAGCGGCCATTGCTCAGGCGCAGTCGGTGCTGGCATGACTCGCATCTACGTGCCTCGCGACAGCGCCGCTCGCTCCGTCGGCGCGGATGAGGTAGCCCGCGCGGTGGAGAATGAGTGTGGCGTCCGAGGAATCAACGTCGAGATCGTGCGCAATGGATCGCGAGGTCTGCTGTGGCTCGAACCGCTCGTCGAGGTGGAGACATCGCGGGGGCGCATGGGCTACGGCCCGGTCACGCCCGGCGACGTCCCGGGTCTCATCGACGGGGGCTTCCTTGAGGGTGCCCATCATGAGTTGGCGCTGGGCGTTGTCGACGACATACCGTGGCTGGCCCGCCAGCAGCGCGTGAGTTTTGCCCGGGTCGGCATCATTGATCCCCTTGATCTTGACGCCTATCGCGCCACCGGTGGCCTGCGGGGGCTGCAGCGAGCGCTGCAGGAGTCGGCGGAGGAGATCGTCGGGGACGTGCTGGCCTCCGGGCTGCGGGGACGCGGTGGGGCCGGCTTCCCCGCAGGCATCAAATGGCGCACCGTCCTCGAGGCTGAATCGCTCGACAAGTACATCTGTTGCAACGCGGATGAGGGGGACAGCGGCACCTTCGCCGACCGCATGCTCATGGAGGGGGATCCCTTCACGCTCCTCGAGGGCATGGCGATCGCCGGTGTAGCCGTCGGTGCAACTCGTGGACTCATCTACGTGCGCTCCGAATACCCCGATGCCATCGCCACGCTGCGCACCGCCGTGGACATTGCACGCGTCGATGGCTGGCTCGGAGTCGACGTCATGGGCACGGGACGGACGTTTGACATCCGCGTCGTTGAGGGAGCGGGATCCTACGTATGTGGTGAAGAGACCGCGATGCTGGAAAGCCTCGAGGGCAAGCGCGGCATGGTGCGGCCCAAGCCACCCATACCCGCACTGAAGGGTCTCTTCGGGCAGCCGACCCTGGTGCACAACGTCTTGACCCTGTCGGCTGTGCCATCCATCATCGCCGATGGGCCGGGCGACTACCAGGCACTCGGAGTCGACCGTTCGCGCGGCACCCAGGTCTTCCAACTCGCGGGCAATCTTGCCCGTGGCGGCATTGTGGAGATCGCCTTCGGTGTCACCCTGCGGGAGCTCATCGAGGATTTCGGGGGAGGCACTCTCAGCGGGCGCCCCCTGCGGGCGGTGCAGGTCGGTGGACCACTCGGTGCCTATCTGCCGGCCGAGGCTCTCGACGTCTCGATGGATTACGAAGCACTCGCGGACTCCGGTGGTCTGCTCGGCCATGGCGGAGTCGTGGCATTCGATGACTCAATCGATATGGCCACCCAGGCGCGGTTTGCGATGGAGTTTTGTGCCGTGGAGTCCTGCGGCAAGTGCACGCCGTGCCGCATCGGCTCCACGCGTGGAATTGAAGTGATCGACAAGATCACGGCGGGTGTCGATCGCGAGCTCAATCTGGTCCTCCTGGAGGACCTCTGCGCCACCATGACCGACGGATCACTGTGTGCCATGGGCGGCCTCACGCCCCTCCCGGTGCTCAGCGCTCTGGCACACTTCCCTGAGGACTTCCATCGCCCCCCTGAGGTGACGCCATGACACTGCTCCATGAGCCCGACTACGGCACCCCGGCCGCACTGTCCCTCGCCCGGGTTGAGGTCGTCGTGGATGGGGTGCCCGTGACCGTGCCCGCTGGTACGTCGGTCATGCGGGCCGCTGCCGAGGCTGGTTTCGACGTACCCAAACTCTGCGCCACCGACTCACTCCAGCCCTTTGGCTCCTGTCGCCTCTGCGTGGTCGAGATTGATGGCAAGAAGGGCACGCCGGCATCCTGCACCACGCCGTGCGAGCCGGGCATGGTCGTGCGCACCCAGACACCACGTGTCACGGAGTTGCGCCGCAATGTCATGGAGTTGTACATCTCTGATCATCCCCTCGACTGTTTGACCTGTCCCGCCAACGGCGACTGTGAGTTGCAGGACATGGCCGGAGTCGTGGGCCTGCGCGAGGTGCGCTACGGCTATGACGGGGCCAATCATCTTGACGCTCCGACCGATGACTCCAATCCCTATTTTTCCTTCGATGAATCCAAGTGCATTGCCTGCAGCCGGTGCGTGCGGGCCTGTGATGAGATCCAGGGCACGTTCGCGTTGACGATCGTTGGTCGCGGATTTGACTCCAAGGTCAGCCCGGGGGGCACGTCCTTCATGGACAGTGAGTGCGTCTCCTGCGGTGCATGCGTGCAGGCCTGCCCGACGGCGACGCTTGAGGAAAAGTCCGTCATTGACCTCGGCATACCGACCCGGACCGTCCTGACCACCTGTGCCTACTGCGGTGTCGGTTGCTCCTTCAAGGCCGAGCTGCGCGGCGATGAGCTCGTGCGCATGGTGCCGGCCAAGGACGGTGGCGCCAACGAGGGCCACTCCTGCGTCAAAGGCCGCTTTGCCTGGGGCTATGCCACCCACCCCGATCGTGTCCTGACCCCACTCATCCGCGATGCCATCACGGAGCCGTGGCGGGAGGCGAGCTGGGAGGAGGCGATTGGTCACGCTGCCACACGCATCCGGGATATCCAGACTCGCTACGGGGTGGACAGCGTGGGTGGCATCACCTCCTCCCGATGCACCAATGAGGAAGTCTTCGTCGTACAAAAGATGGTCCGCGCCGCCTTTGGCACCAACAACGTCGACACCTGCGCGCGTGTATGCCATTCGCCGACCGGATATGGCCTCAAGCAGACCTTCGGTGCGTCGGCGGGCACTCAGGACTTCAAGTCGGTCGAGAGTGCCGACGTCATCCTGGTGATCGGAGCCAATCCCACCGATGCGCATCCGGTCTTCGCATCCCGCATGAAGCGCCGACTGCGTGACGGTGCTCGCCTCATCATTGTGGATCCTCGACGCATCGATCTGGTCCGCTCAGCCCACATCACAGCTGATCACCATCTGCAGCTGCAGCCGGGCACCAATGTCGCGGTCGTCAATGCGCTGGGCCATGTCATCGCCACCGAGGGTCTCATCGATCGCGACTTCGTCGCGCAGCGCTGCGACCTGGCGAGTTTTGCCGCCTGGGAGGCCTTCATTAGCCTCCCGGAGAATTCACCCGAGGCGGTCGAAGCCGTGAGCGGGGTGCCGGCTGAGGAGCTCCGCGCCGCCGCGCGGCTCTACGCCGCCGGTCCCAACTCGGCGGTCTACTACGGCCTGGGAGTCACCGAGCACAGCCAGGGCTCCACCATGGTGATGGCCATGGCCAATATCGCCATGGCCACCGGCAATATCGGTCGGGACGGGGTGGGGATCAATCCCCTGCGCGGGCAAAACAATGTCCAGGGCTCATGTGACATGGGCTCCTTCCCGCATGAGTTGCCCGGCTATCGCCACGTCTCCGACGATGCGGTGCGCGAGCAGTTCGAGGTGCTCTGGGGTGCTGATCTGCGCGGGGACCCGGGGATGCGCATTCCCAACATGCTCGATGCAGCCCTGACCGGACAGTTCAGAGCACTCTTTGTCCAGGGCGAGGACATCGCACAGTCCGATCCCAACACCCAGCATGTGCAGCGGGCACTCGAGGCGATGGATCTCGTCATCGTCCAGGACCTCTTCCTCAATGAGACCGCGCGCTATGCCCACGTCTTCCTACCGGGGACCTCCTTCCTGGAGAAGGACGGCACCTTCACCAACGCTGAGCGCCGGATCAATCGGGTGCGACCCGTCATGGCGGCCAAGACGGGCAAGCAGGAGTGGGAGATCATCTGCGACCTCAGCACGGCTCTCGGCTACCCCATGGCGTACGACTCCTCCAGCGAGATCATGGACGAGGTCGCGGCACTCACGCCGACATTCGCGGGAGTGTCCTTCGCCCTGCTGGACGAGGTCGGCAGCGTGCAGTGGCCGTGCAACGCCGAACACCCCCTCGGTACGCCGATCATGCACGTCGATGGTTTCGTCAGGGGCAAGGGTGCCTTCCAGATCACGGCATTCGTCCCCACCGACGAGCGCAGCACGCGGCGATACCCACTCCTTCTCACCACGGGTCGCATCCTGAGCCAGTACAACGTGGGTGCCCAGACGCGGCGAACGGCGAATGTCGCCTGGCATGACGAGGATCTGCTAGATATCCACGAATCCGATGCCGAGGCCAGGGGAATCACCGACGGCGGCTGGGTCACGATCGCGAGTCGCGTCGGAACGACGGTGATGAGGGCGCAGATTTCTGATCGAGTGCCCCCGGGAGTCGTCTACACCACGTTCCACTTCCCCGGCAGTGGTGCCAATGTCATCACGACGGAGTATTCCGATTGGGCCACCAACTGCCCCGAATACAAGGTGACCGCCGTGGAGATCACCCCGACGCTGCGCGGCCCCGATGCGCTCCTGGCGTCAGCAGAGGCCGACGCGGGGGCCCTGGCATAGTCGTGAATTCTGAGAGTCTCTCCCGGATGGCCGGGCAGATTGCCGCCAACTGCGCAGGGCTCACCGAGGAGCAGGCGGTCACGCGGATCAGCGGTCATCTGCACTCCTTCTGGACACCGGTGATGATCGCTGAGTTCGGTGAGTTCGTCCGGGCCTACCCCGACGACGTCGACCCCCTGGTCCTCTGTGCGCTCGCCCGCCTCGACGCGTGAAGTTCATGTGAATCCCTCCCGTCGTTCCCCATCATCGGATTAGATGGAGGACAACCGCACGCCCACGCAATCCAGGAAGGACACACCATGGCTGAGGACAACATTGAGGTAGGGGAATCCATCGAGGTCACCGAACTCATCGGGGATGACGGCTTGGTCATGGGCACCGTTGTCGACGATGTCATCGTCGTGACGAGCGAGGACGGCTCCGTGGTCGAAGAGGTCATTGACCTGTACGACGCGGAAGGCAATCTCGTGGCTGAGGAAGATGTCGTCGACGTGTATGACGCCGACGGCAACCTGGTCGCCGAGGCCGGAGAGATCATCGTCGAGGGCTGACTCTCAACGGATGGAGACGTAGTACTTCACGATCGTCTCCTCGACATCCCAGCGGCCGTACCATCCGCGCGGGAAGACGACGGTGCTGCCTTCGGAGATCTCCGTGACCGCGCCGCTGGCATCCGTGACCCGGGCGCGTCCGGCGAGGATGATCACGGATTCCTCGTCCGGTCGGTCCTCGACCGTCCAGCCGCCGGGCGTGCACTCCCAGAGCCCGGTCTCGACGTTCTCCCACGTCTTGAGGACGCACCCGCGCGTCATCGGCGTGCCCGAGTCGGCACCGGGCTTCAGCCCCCAGTCTTCGAGCTGGTCCGCAAGTGACTGCCAGGTGCTTGCGATCACGACGGGATGACTCATGTACGACTCCTTGCTCGTGAGTGACTAACTCCGGGGACCGGTGGATCCGCGGACGCGCAGTTGCGTCGGCATTCGGACGATACCGGGTTGAACCTCCTGTGTGCCCGCGCCAATCTGATCGAGCAGCGATTGCGCGGCCACGCTGCCCATCTCGGTCACGGGCTGAACAACGGTCGTCAGGTCGAGGTGCTCGCTCACGTCGTGACCGTCGATGCCGACGATGGACACGTCCCGCCCTGCGACGAGCCCGTGCAGGCTCAGGGAGCGCAGTGCCCCGAATGCCATCTCGTCGCTCATGGCGAAGACGGCCGTAGGGGGCCTTGGCTGGGTGAGCAGGTTAGTCATGGCACGCTCGCCGCCCGCGATCGTGAAGTAGCCGTGCGTGGCCAGGCGTGGATCATTGTCGAGACCGTGCGCGGTGAGCACCTCGCGGAAGCCGCGCTCCCGATCGGTCTCGGCCGTGAAATGGGCCTCGACCGTGGACCCGCCGATCATTCCGATGCGCTCATGACCCAGGTTGACCAGGTGCTGGGTCGCCTGGCGCGCTGCCTGCACGTCGTCGATGGCCACACCGGGGACTCCCTCGAGAGTGACCCCGACGAGCGATGTGGGCAGCCCGAGATCGAGGACCTCTGTGATCTGCGGATCGGTCGGCGGCATTGCGATGATGAGTGCACCGTCGACGCGTCGGCGCAGGCGTTGAGCAGCGCTCGGCTGATCGCTGGGTGCGGCGCTCTCAACGACGCCGAGGAGCAGCAGGTCCATCCCGGCGGCCTGCAGCACCGACTCGACGCCGGACAGGACCGTCGCGAAGTACCAGCGTGAGATGTACGGCGTAATCACGGCGATCGACCCGGTGCGTCCGGACGCCAGGCGCGAGGCGCTCGGTGAGGCGACGTAGTCCAGCCTTGCGGCGGCAGCCTTGATGCGGGCGCGGGTCGCGGCATTGACATTGGGCATACCGCGTAATGCCCTCGACACGGTCGCCGGCGAGACGCCCGCCTCATCCGCGACGTCCCGAATGGTGATGCCCACGGGAGGATTGTCCGGTTTCAGTGAACGGCCCGCATGCATTTCATGAAACGGCCCCGGGTCTGGAGGGCGTGCCCCCCATGACAGGATGCTGCCCGCGCCTCCGTAGCTCAGTGGTAGAGCAACCGCCTTGTAAGCGGTAGGTCGTCAGTTCAATCCTGACCGGGGGCTCTCACATGCTCAGCCCCGGGCACCTCCGTGTTGAGCGGCGAATTCGCCCACCAGTCGACGAACACCCGCGCGACCGGCTCCAACCTCGGGTCCTCGCGCTGGTCAAGGGCGAGTTGATGGCACGCGTCACCGCCCACAATGCGATCACGTGCCCCCGCGTCGGCGCGGAATGAGGCGAGGAGTTCATCCAGCGGAAGGGTAGGACGCTGTGATGCGGCCTGAAGCGTGGACTCGAGCACGGATACGCCGCGGATCGCTTCCTCGCGCAGGCCTACTGCGTCCGTAGCGCGTCCGCCAGCCATGGCCATCGCTGACCTGAGATAGGCGGCGCTTGACTCCGTGGCCTGTTTGGCTTGCTGGCCGATTTGGCGGCGGAGCCCGTAGGGGAAAGTCAGCAGTGTCAAGACTCCGGCAACGACGACGCCGAGGGTGATGTCCTCGATGCGGAGGTACTCCAGGTCTCTATCGGTCGTCCATTCCAGGACCGCAAGGTTCGTGAGGGCGAAGGGGGTGTAGGAAGCCTGCGCGAGGAAGGCGCCAGCATGGGACGCGATGGATGCCAGGAGCGCAAGGACGGGGAGGAGGACGACAAACGCGGGATAGGGTAGGGGAGCCAGCGTCGCTAGGGATGCCACGCAGATACCGACGATGGCGCCGACGGCCATGCGCATGGCCGTCGTCCCGCCGGATGTCGTCGAGAAGCTGACCTGTGTCACGCACAGTGCCGCAAGCACCACCCAGAGTCCGTGATCCAGCCCGATCAGGCGCACGAGCAGAACGCACAGGGCTATGGCGGCGCCGGTTCGCAGGGCGCTCGTAAACCATAGGGACCCGCGCGTCACATTGACCTGCAGGAGAGCGAGTGGCCGCCGGTCAGCCACGCTTCCGATGTCCGGCTCCGGGTACGCGCATCCTCGCGAGACCCCGGCGAGCCACAGCATGCGCATGGCAAGAATCGAGACCAGTCGCGCAGGGTAGTGCTCGCGCAGTTGGCCCGGTGATTCGCCGCCAAGATCGTGGAGATCGTCCCCGCGGGCGGCCGGAAGATCAGGCACTCGGCTAGGTGGCCGCTGAGACGTCAGGGCACTCGCGGCACACGAGAACGCCTCAGCTGATGCCGCCAGGAGGGCGTGCGAATGCTTCCCTCCATCATGCTCGTCAGCTCTAGAACGGTCGATCACGTCGAGAGCAGCCGTCCCCCATTGGGTTCCATCGACCATGGCGGCAAGGGCGCGTTGACGGCGACCGACAGCACCGAGCCGGACGTTATCCGCTTGGACGGTCAGTCGAATCCGCTCACGTGTCAGCCGGGCCCGCTCACGCGCTGCCCTGGCCTCCTCGGCACGCGAATCCGGATCGCAGATGGTTGCTGCATCCTGCAGCCAAGCAGCGACCAGATCTCGAATTCGATTGCCCGTCCTGTCGGGGAAGATCAAGACTCCCGCAACTGTCGCCATGGACGCGCCGATGAGCCAGGATCCGACGAGTTCAGGAATCTGCGTAGGCGATGCACTCGACATCAGCGGCAGGAAGAAGGCGCCCTGCAGGCCGACCGAGGCCCGTGCGGCAAAGCCACGCAGCACGCGGACGTACGAGAAGATGAAGGAGACGACGAACGCGCCCGCTACGGCGAGTGCCAGCCAGCCAGAGAGAACGCTTCCCAGTACGACGGCGAAGGTTCCCACGATGGCGGCTGACCCGTAGCCGACGATACGTTCGCGCGTGCTTCCGGGGTAATCGAGGAAGTAGAGCATGCAGATGACCGCAAATGAGCCGAGTACGACGGCAGTGGCATCCGTGAAGAGGAGCCACACAGTCACGTCGACGACGGACAATGTCACAGCGAAGCGGACCGCGGAGTGCCAGACGTCGGGCTGGCGAGCGATCTGCCAGGACTTTGCCGCCACCTCAATCCCTTCTCGGTAGTCTTTCTAGACACTAGTGGGCCAACTGCCCATACGTGCCCGCGTAATCGCGTCGGAAGGACCGTGCGATGTCAGTTCGGACGATGGGTGAGGCGAGTCCCTTGGGCCCCGGCGCCACTGCGGCCGTGGCGCTCGGCGGCGGTGGCGAGTGGTTCGTCGCGTGGATGGTCGGCTACGCCAACGGGCTCCTTGAGGCGGGAGTCGACCTTGCGAAGGCTGATGTGACCATCGGAACCAGCGCGGGCGCCATCGTCGGCGCTGCGATCAAGGGCGGTCGGCTCGCTGAATTGACCGATGCACTCAAGCAACTCGGTGCCAACCCAGCGATGGCCAACAAGGAACTCAACATCAGCGCGGGTGCTCCATCACAGGCGCGCGCGCAAACGGTCATGGGGCAGACCACTGAGATCACGCCGGCAACACTCCAGCAGATCGGGCGGGCGGCGATGGCCTCCCGTAACGCTCCCGATAACAAGTACATCGCCTCCGTGGAAGGCTTGCTCGGCCTCACGACGTGGCCGCAGGGACACCACACCACGGCGACCGATTGCTACACCGGTGAGTCGGTCATCGCGAGCAGCGATTCAGGCGTCACGATTTCTCAGGCCGTCGCCGCGAGTTCCTCGCTTCCCGGAGTCAATGGACCGACCTGGCTTAGCGACCGGCTCTGCATGGACGGAGGGGTTAGCGACTCGAGCACGCATGCCCAGATGCTCGAAGGGGCAAGGTCGGTCCTCATTATCGCGATGTTCGACTTCCTTGCCAATCCGCCAAAGCACGTCAACCCGTCGTTCGGCATTGCCGAGCGGGTGCATCCGGGCACCGCCCAACGAGAAGCCGCGGCATTGAGGGCCAGCGGCAGCACGGTCCATGTCACCATCGCCAATCCGGATCCGACAACGGACTTCATGGCTGCGGCCACGATGGGACCGGCCATGGCCGACGGCATGGCTCGCGGCAAGGCTGATGCGCCGAGCCTCACGGCATTTCACTGAAAGTCGACTTATCCCGCGCCCGCTCCAACGAACTAGTCGAGAGTGCAGGGCCAGGTTACGGTCGTGCGGGGCTCGGGGACCTCCGGACCGTCGAGGTAGGTCTCCCAGGGAGCCCCCGTCGGGCGGTGCCCCGAGGTCGTGAACCACTCCTCGATCGCCTGGTACGCAGCTGCAACCCCCTCATACGGACCGACGTGCGTGGTGAGGGCCGCCATCCCACCGGGCAGGGTGATCGTGTGGACGTCCCCGTCGAGGTCGAGGTCCGCTGGGCACGGGAAGCCGGCATCCACTGTGAAGCCGCCGTCGACCATGTCGTAGCGGGCAAAGGGCTTGCCATCGACGGGTACGGCGGCGCGTGCCAGGGCGCCGAGGACCTTGTCGAATGCCTCCGCGAGGAAACCGCCAACCTCGCCCATGCTGCATGTGCCAGACAGGACTGCCGCATGCTGAGAGTCGATCTCCACCGTGTGGATGTCGTAACCCATGACGCACCTCCTAGGGCAAGCCTACGCCGCGGTCAGCTCACGCTGACGTGGACGGGTGATCGCCAGTGACAGGCCGGCGGCGAGGACTGCGAGGAGTCCGGCAAGCCACCACGCGGTGGCGTAGTCACCCGCTGCGACGCGGATCCAGCCCGACACTGCTGCGGCGAATGCGGCACCCACCATATGCGCGGCGAACACCCAGCCGAAGACGATGGCTCCGCGCTCGACGCCGTAGATCTCCCGGCAGAGCGTCACCGTCGGCGGCACCGTCGCGACCCAGTCGAGGCCGAAGAGCACCATGACGAGGAGCAGCGGCGGCTCGATCTCCGGACCGAGGATGAAGGGGATGGCCAGGAGCGCTACGCCACGCAGTGAGTAGTAGACGGCGAGCAGGATGCGCGGGTCGATTCGGTCGGTGAGCCAGCCCGATCCCACCGTGCCGACGATGTCGAAGATTCCGACGATCACGAGGAGGCTGGCCGCGGTCGTGGCGCCGACGCCGTGGTCGTGCATGGCAGGGACGAAGTGGCTGCTGATGATCCCGTTGGTGGTCCATCCGCAGATAGCGAAGGTGATCGCGAGGAGCCAGAAGGCGCGCGTGCGGGCGGCATCCCGAAGGACAACGAGGGCGCCTGCGGCGGCCCGCCATCCGCTGTGCGTCGTATTGGCCTCGAGCTCGGGCATCGAGTCCGCGCCATACGGGGCGAGCCCGAGATCAGACGGCCGGTCGCGCATCACGAGCGCGACGACGGGGATGAGCGCGGCACTGAGCACGGCGACGAGAAGGGAGGCGGAGCGCCAGCCCTGATGCTCGATGAGTCGCGCGAGAATCGGCAGGAAGACGAGTTGGCCCGTCGCCCAGGCGGCGCCGAAGACGCCGACCACCAGTCCTCGTCGCTTGGTGAACCATCGGTTGGCGACGAGGGCGCCGAAGACCAGTGCCGTGGAGCCGGTCCCGAGTCCGACAAGCACGCCCCAGAGCAGCACGAGTTGCCACGACGCGGTCATCACCGCCGTGAGCCCTGTGCCGAGAGCCAGCAGCGCTAGGGCCCCGACGGCGATCCGACGTACTCCGAACCGCTCCATAAGAGCGGCGGCGAAAGGTGCCGTGACTCCGTAGATGACGAGATTGACCGAGATGGCCAGCGAGGTCACGGAGCGCGACCAACCGAGGTCGTCCTCAATAGGGACGATCATCACGCCCTGCGACGAGCGGAACGCCGCGGAGGCGATGAGGACGAGGAAGGTGACCAGGGCCACCCACCACGCGCGGTGGATCCTCAGAAGAGACCGCACACCGCACCGTCCACGAGGTTGATCTTCTCTGCGGACGGCACCTTGGGTAGGCCGGGCATTGTCATGATGTCCCCGCAGACCACCACGACGAATTCGGCTCCTGCGGACAGACGCACCTCGCGCACGTCCAGGACATGTCCACTGGGCGCTCCGCGCAGGGCAGCATCGGTGGAGAAGGAGTACTGCGTCTTGGCAATGCACACGGGAAGGTGGCCGTAGCCCATGTCCTGCAACTCCCGAAGTTGCGTGCGAACCTTGGAGCTCGCGGTCACCTCGTCGGCTCGGTAGACACGGGTGGCGATGGCCTCGATCTTCTCCCACAGGGTCGCCTCGTCGGGGTAGACGAAGGTGACCTCGCTCGGCGTCTCGCACATGGTGACGACCGCGCGGGCGAGATCCTCGGTGCCGGCACCACCATCAGCCCAGTGTGTGGCGAGCACCACCTGCGCGCCGGCGTCGGCCACGAGGCGACGGAGCAGGTCGACCTCCGCCACCGTGTCGGATGTGAAGTTGTTGATCGACACGATGCAGGGGACGCCGTAGACGTCACGAACGTTCTCGATGTGGCGGCGGAGATTGACGACTCCCTTCTCCAGGGACCCGAGATCCTCATCGGTGATTGTCTTGAGGTCGGCACCCCCGTGGTATTTCAATGCTCGAATCGTGGCGACGATGACCGCGGCTGATGGGCGCAGTCCTGATTTGCGGCACTTGATATCAATGAACTTCTCGGCTCCCAGGTCAGCCCCGAAGCCTGCCTCGGTGACGACATAGTCGGCCAGCTTCATGGCACCGGCCGTTGCGATCACCGTGTTGCACCCGTGGGCAATGTTGGCGAAGGGCCCACCGTGCACGAAGGCTGGCGTGTGCTCCAGGGTCTGCACCAGGTTGGGCTGGAAGGCATCCTTGAGCAGCACGGTCATGGCACCATCCGCATTGAGGTCGCGAGCGCGGATGGGCTCCTTATCGCGGGTGTAGCCGATGATGATGTTGCCGAGCCGGGCACGCAGGTCATCCAGCGATATCGCAAGGCAGAAGATTGCCATGACCTCTGATGCGACCACGATGTCGAAGCCGTCCTCGCGCGGATAACCATTGGCCGGGCCCCCGAGCCCGACCACAATGTCGCGCAGCGCACGGTCGTTCATATCAACGACTCGCTTCCACGTGATGCGGCGGACGTCGATGCCCAGCGCATTGCCGTGGTGGATGTGGTTATCGATGAGCGCGGACAGCAGATTGTTGGCGAGGCCGATCGCGCTGAAGTCTCCCGTGAAGTGGAGGTTGATGTCCTCCATGGGGACCACCTGGGCGTAGCCGCCGCCAGCGGCGCCCCCCTTCATGCCGAAGACCGGGCCGAGGGAAGGCTCGCGCAGGCAGATCATCGCGTCCTTGCCGATGCGGCGTAGGCCATCCCCGAGACCGACGGTGGTCGTCGTCTTGCCCTCGCCCGCCGGGGTGGGACTGATGGCCGTCACGAGGATGAGATGAGATCCGGGCCGCTCGGGGAGTCCGTCGAGGAAGGCTGTCGAGACCTTGGCCTTGTAGTGGCCGTAGGGCACAAGGGCCTCGTCAGGAATCCCCAACGTGGCTGCCACCTCGTTGATGCGAGTCATCTGGGTGGCCTGGGCGATCTCGATGTCGCTGAGCATGGACTATCCCTTCGCTGCGCGGACAGCCTCGACGATGGCAGGCATCACCGTGGCCGCGTCCCCGATGACGGCGTAATCAGCAAACGACATGATCGTTGCATCCGGATCGGAGTTGATGGCAATCATTGTCTTGGCATTCTTGCATCCGGCGATGTGCTGAGTGGCACCGCTGATGCCGATCGCAATGTAGAGGTCGGGAGCGACCTTGGTGCCGGTCTGGCCCACCTGCTCCGCGTGCGGACGCCATCCCGCGGATGTGACGACGCGTGAGCATCCCACCGTCCCACCGAGGAGTTCAGCCAACTCTTCGAGCGGTCCGAAGCCAGCTTCACCGACGCCACGCCCACCGGAGACGACAACCTTGGCTTCCGCGAGGCTCACGCCGCCGCCCCCGCCGCCGGTGCGCTCAAGGACGCGCACGGCGAGATCAGCAGGGGTGAGATCGGGAGCAAACTCCACGATGGCTGCAGGGGCGCTACCCGACTGGGGATCCGCAGCGAACACATGCAGTGCTGTTGTGGCGTAGAGCATGGGCGCATGGACGCGCGCCTCCTCAAACACGTTGCCGGCCCAGCGATAGCGCGTCACCTCGGAGACACCATCCCCCAGGGTTATGGAGGTGCAGTCCGCGGCGAAGGGCTCATCCACGATGGCTGCTGCATGGGCGAGCACCTCATTGCCGCGCGGGGATCCCGCAGCGAGGACGGCGGTGGGCTGCAGGCGCTCCGCGAGCTGTGAGACAGCGCGCCCAGCTGCCATCGGGGCATAGTCGGTCAGGCCGTCATGCACGCCGACGTGCGCGGTCGCTACGCCGAACTCACCGAGTCGAGGCGCCAGGGCGACCGCATCCACACCGATGAGGACAGCCTGGACATCCGCGTCAATTCCGCGCGCGGCGGCTAACGCTTGGAGCGACAGCTCATCCAGCACACCACGGTCATGGTCGACATATACGAGAATCACGTGAGGACTCCAATCTCTTTGAGGACCTCAACGACCCTGGGTGCGGCCTCGGGGCCGGTGCCGAGCACCGTGGCGGTGCCCGTCTCCTGGGGAGGCAGGGCCAGCCTGATCTTCTCCAGTCGCGCGGGCGTTGCCGTGGGGGCCACCGTGTCGATGGGCTTCTTGCGCGCCTTGATGCGGCCCGGCACCGATGGGTAGCGCGGGATATTGACGCCATCCTTCACCGCAATGACGGCGGGCAGCGAGACTTCATAAACCTCCCGGTCGGTGCCGACGACGCGCTCGCATCGAGCCACACCACCGGTCACCGACAGGCCTTTGACGTTGGTGACGATGGGCCAGCCCAGGGCGTGGGCAATGCGCACCCCCACCTGATAGCCCGAGGTATCGGCGGACTCCGTGCCCACGATGACCATGTCGTAGGTGGTCGCATCGTCACGGATGGCGCTCGCGAGGGCCGCGGCGGTCGCCTGGGGATCCCACTCATCGGCGCCGGTTTCGAGAAGGACTCCCCGGGAGACACCGACCGCCATGAGCTCACGGATCTGCTCGGTGGAGTCGGCCGTGCCCAGTGAGAACGCCGTCACCTCTCCACCGTCCGCCTCAATCAGTTGTACGGCGGCTTCGGTGGCGCACTCCTCATGTGGGCTGAGGGTCCAGCCCATCGCACTGCCGCTGGTGTCGATGGCGGTCGCATCGGGGGTGAGACTCCAGCGCCCCGGTGAGAGGGGCACGCGCTTGATGCACACAGCGACATTCACGCCAGGATCCGATCGTTGGCCGCGTCAAAGACGGCTCCACTGCCCTCGACCGTGACGGGATACTGCTCGCCGAGGTATTCCACGAGCAGGTGCGTGCCGGGAGCGGCGTACTCCGCCGGCAGGTAGGACATGAGGATGTGTTTGCCGACGGAGGGGCCGGCTCCCGCGGAGGTGACGTAGGAGCGGCGTCCGTGTGCGTCGGTAATGGGGCCGCCGTCCTTCGTGAGGATCGGCTCCTTGCCCAGCATGTAGCGCTTCTCGCCCGTGGAGGAGGTGTGGTCGTCGACCGTGAGCAGACACATGACCGTGGCCACCGGCTCATCACGCTGGCGCAGATGCGCCTGCTTGCCGATGAAGTCGGCGTCCTTGATCTTCTTGGGGCTCATGCCCGCTTCGATGATCGTGTACTCGCTTTCGAGCTCGGCGCCGTACGCCCGATAGCCCTTCTCAAGTCGTCCGGTCGTCCCGTAGACGCCGATACCCACCGGGATGAGCCCGTGATCCTGCCCCGCCGCCCAGAGGGCATCCCACACCGCGAGGCCCTCGGACATGGGGACGTAGATCTCCCAGCCGAGGTCACCCACATAGGAGATTCGGGAGGCGAGCACCGTCTGCCCGGCGATGGTGATGTCGCGGCACGTGCCGAATCCGAAACCTTCGTTGCTCACGTCGGCATCGGTGACCGAGGCCAGGATGGCGCGCGCATGCGGGCCCCAGAGGCCGATGGTCGACATCGCCTCGGTGAGATCAGTGAAGGTCGCTTCGGGTGCGGCGTTGTCCTTGAACCACTTGAGATCGCTCATGCCGTGTGCCCCGCCGGTGACGACGCGGTAGTGATCATCACCGAGTCGCATCACGGTGAGGTCGGACTTGAAGCCGCCGCCGGGGGAGAGGACGGGGGTGTAGATGACCTTGCCAACGGCAACATCCATCTGTCGCATGCAGACGCGCTGCACGGTGGCAAGTGCACCGGGGCCGGTGATGTCGAAGAGCGCAAAGGCCGTCAGGTCGACAATGCCGGCCGTCTCCCGCATCTGCAGATGCTCGGCGTTGATGATGGGCGACCACCAGCGGGAGTCCCACTCGGCTACGCGGGGCATGACGGCATCGCCGTACTTCTCAAGCAGGCCGGCGTTGGAGTCGTACCAGAAGGGGCGCTCCCACATCACCGTCTCGTAGAAGACTGCGCCAAGAGCCTTCTCGCGCTCGAAGTAGGGCGAGATCCGGACCTCGCGATTGGAGGACCACTGCTCGGCCGGATGCACGATGCCGTAGGTCTTATTGAAGCCCTCCGCTGTGCGGTCCTTGATGTGCTTGGTCGTCGTCTGCTGGGGATAGAAGCGCGCGACATCAGAGGCGTGGACATCGATCTCGGGCTCGCCGAGGATCATCCACTCGGCGATGGCGCGTCCGACGCCGGGACCTTCCTTGACCCAGACCGCGGATGCGGCCCACAGGCCCTTGACCTCCGGCGTCTCGCCCAGGATCGGCATGCCGTCGGGTGTGAGGGAGAGGATGCCGTTGATCGCGTACTTCTCGCCTATCGTCTCATCGCCAACGATGTCGGGCATGAGCTCCAGCGCGTACTCATCCTGCTCGGCGAAGTCATCGGGGGTGAACGGAAACTCGGTGGGGGAGAGCGCGGCCTCGGCGTTCGACGGGATGTCCTCGGCGTCGTAGAGCATCGGGCGATGGGCGTAGGAGCCGATCTCCAGGCCCGTGCCGTGCTGGCGCTCGTACATGTTGGTGTCCATGTCGCGGACGATCGGGTACTCGATGTCGCCCTTGGCATCGGCAAACATGGGGACGGTGCCGATGTCCTTCATCTGATGGACGGCGGGGGTGAGGGGGATCTCAGCGCCCGCCATCGCGGCGATCTGGCGGCTCCAGCAGCCGCAGGCGATGACGGCGTACTCGCAGTTGATGGTGCCCTGATCGGTGACCACCGCGGTGATGCGGCCGTCGACCACGGTCAGGTCATCGACCTCGACATTGGCGAAGGACTGCAGCGCACCCATCTCGACGGCCTTCTCGCGCATGATCGTGCCCATGCGCAGCGAATCAACGACACCGACTCCCTCGGTGTAGAAGCCGCCGAGGATCACCGTCTCATCGATGAACGGCACCATGTCCTTGACCTGGTCGGGTGTGAGCAGTGACATGCCCTCAACGCCCCAGGACTTGCCCGATGTGATGCGGCGGGTGAGCTCCTGCATGCGCTCGGGGGTGCGAGCAACCTCGATGCCGCCGCACTTGGTGAAGGTGCCGAACTCCTCGTACTGGCGCACGCTGTCGAGCGTGAGCTCCGCCATCTCCTTGGTGTGATCGACCAGGAAGATGAAGTTCGAGGCGTGCCCGGTGGAGCCGCCGGGGTTGGGCAGCGGTCCCTTGTCGATCTGGACGATGTCGGTCCAGCCCAGACGAGCCAGGTGGTAGGCCACGGAGTTGCCCACGATCCCGGCACCGATGACGACGCACTTCGCGGAGCTCGGCAGGTTGCTCATGTTGGATGATTCCCTTCGTTTGGTGCTGACTGGGCTTATGGGGAGTGGCTAGTTTTCAGATTGCTCGACGTACCTCGGCTTCGAAGCCCGTGACGTGTGAGGACATGACCTGTGCAGCGCGATCGGCGTCACCCTCGCGAATGGCGACCAGCAGGTCGCGATGCTCGGCCACCGCATCACCCAGGTGGCTGACGCGGTCGAGGGCGAGGAACCAGATGCGCAGGGCGTGCATGTAGTGCTCAATACATACGCCCTGGAGGAAGTCGTTATGAGCGCAGCGGTAGACGTGATGGTGGATGCGCTGGTCGAGTTCGATGAGGATACGCATATCGGGATCGTGGGCATTTGTGTCGATGGCGGCAAGGAGGTCATCGATGACCTCGAGATCCTCAACGGTCCGTCGCTGCGCTGCCAGGCGTGCGGCGTACGGCTCGAGTTGTTCACGAACCTCAGACAGGGCAGCGAGGTCGCGCGGATCGAGGGCGGCGACGAACATGCCTCGGCGTGGGTAGACGTCGACGAGGCGCTCATGGGCCAGGGTGCGCAATGCCTCCCGGATCGGTGTCCGTCCCAGGCCCAGCCGCTGCTGCAAATCGGGCTCGCTGAGCAGGGAACCCGGGGCCAATTCGAGGGTGACGATGAGTGCCCGAATGTCCCGGTAGGCGTGGTCTGACTGAGACTCTCCACCGGTGAGGTCGGGTTGCACGAGTTGGAGTGCGGACACGTCATAGATATATCAGTTGTCGATCAACATGTACATCAGACCCCCGGATCCGGCCGCCAGACGGGTCCGGCAACGTGACCCTCGCCCACTAGGTTGTGCCCATGCGCGCAAATCGGACGTTGCCCATAGCCGCTGCATCTCTCCTTCTCCTGGGGTCCGTGGCGATCCCGGTCGCCGCGGGGGCCGCGCCTGGCCTGGCCTACCCGCCCGCCGAGCGGTCAACGCACGTCGACACCTACTTCGGCGTCGACGTCGCGGACCCCTACCGCTGGATGGAGGATCCCGAGGACGCGCGCACGCAGGCGTGGGTCGACGCGCAGGCGAGTCTTGCCTCGACGTACCTCGAAGGCCTGCCCACCCGCGCCGCGCGCGCCGAGCAGATGGCCGAGTTGCTCGAGCAGCCCTTGTTGGGACAGCCCGTGAGCGCAGGGGGAAGGCTCTTCTGGATTGCAAACGATGGCGTGCAGGCGCAGTCGGTGCTCTACCAGTCGTCGGGCGGCATCAAGGAGGGCGCGGTCCTGCTCGACCCCAACACGCTCTCCGCTGACGGCACCGTCTCACTCGCGTCCTGGTCCCCCAGCCCCAACGGGCGCTACGTCGCATGGGCCAGCTCCGACGGCGGATCGGACTGGCAGACGTGGCGCATCCGTGATGTACGCACAGGTAGGGACCTGCGCGCGGTCCTGCGCTGGTCAAAGTTCGTCGGCGCCGTATGGGCGCCAGACTCCTCCGGCTTCTACTACGTGCGGTACCCCACGCCGACGGACCCGCTGGAGTCAGTCAACGTCGGCATTCAGGTCCGCTTCCACCAGCTCGGACGATCGGGCGACACCTCGACGCTCATCTACACCGACAGGCAGCGCCCCGAGACGTTCGCGGTGCCGGTCGCCGCCCCCGGTTTCGATCGTCAGTGGATCTCCCTCGGGGCGCCCGAGGGCGGCAACGGCCTCGCCTACAACGCCGGCTCCCCCACGAATCCGCGCATTCGGATCCTGCCTCTCCCGCAGGATCTGTCCTCCTACTCCATCATCACGCAAGGACGCAACCACATCATCGTGCAGACCGACCGCGGGGCTCCTCAGTCGAGGATCGTGCGCATCCGGCTGGACAGGCCGGGGCCGCGGCACTGGCAGGAGATCGTGCGCGAGCGGGCCGATGCGATCGACCAGGTGGGCATTGTCGATCGCCAGTTCGTGGTCGTCTATCTCTCTGACGCCGCGAGCCGCGTGCGCATTTTCTCGCCGCGGGGGCGTGCTCTCGGCACCCTGCCGCTGCCCGGCATCGGCCAGGTGCTGCGAGTCTCCGATCGGGAGGGCCCCGGCGGCTTCCTCTCCTACACGAGCTTCACTCAGCCCAGACAGGTGCTCACGTTCACTCCGAGGGACCGGCGCACACGCGAGTGGTACTCCGCACCCGTGCCCTTCGACCCTGCCGACTACATCACCGAGCAGGTCTGGACGACGAGCAAGGACGGCACGCGCGTGCCCGCTTTCGTCAGCCGACTGCGCAGTGTGACCCCCGGACCGTCCACGCCGACGTGGCTTTACGGATACGGCGGCTTCAACATCTCCGAAACCCCGGCATACTCACCCGATGCGATCGCGTGGATGCAAGAAGGCGGTGTCTACGTCGTCGCAAACATCCGCGGTGGTGGGGAGTTCGGTCGGAATTGGCACCGCGCGGGCACTCTGCTGCGCAAGCAGAACACCTTCGACGACTTCATCGGAGTCGCCGAGTGGCTTATCGCGGAAGGCCAGACGTCGCCCGCGCACCTGGTGGCTAACGGGATCAGCAACGGCGGCCTGCTGGCCGGCGCCGTGCTCACCCAGCGCCCCGATCTCTTCGCTGCTGTCATCCCTGAGGTCGGCGTACTCGACATGCTGCGCTACCAGTACTTCACCATCGGCTACGGCTGGGCGAGTGACTACGGCCGCAGCGACGACAGTAAGGAGATGTTCGAGTACCTCCTCGGTTACTCACCCCTGCACACCGTGCGCGCGGGCGTGGACTATCCGGCGACGCTCGTCATGACCGCCGCACGGGACGACCGGGTCGTGCCCGCGCACAGCTTCAAGTTTGCCGCCACGCTGCAGCACGCCAACCCCGACGGGGAGCCGATGCTCATCCGCATCGAGACGCAGGCCGGGCACGGCGCGGGCTCCTCACTGCAGCAGCGCATCGATCGGTCCACGGACCGGTTGGCCTTCATGGACGCCCACGCGGGCTAGCCCGTCCCCGAGGATTCCTCCCGTGCAGACAGCCGCGCCGCGATCCACCGCGGGGACGGTCGCCATGTCCTACCTCGCCGCGGCGGGGGCCTTCGTCACGGCACTCATCGCGGAATGTCAGTTCCACCGGGAGCGTGTTCATTGACCCGGGATTACCCCGGCAACAACGCCAAGGCGAGAAGCCACATAGCATCGTGGCACTAGATCGTTCCGATGTGTGTTTGCTTGGAGGTGCTCGTTGTGAAGTCGTCGAGGGTTGTGGTGCTAGCGCTCTCGGCCACGTTGTTTTTTTGTCTTGCTCTTGCGATCTCATTCGCGTGGGGTGCGTTGGTCGTGAGACACGAGATCTTTCCTTACCAGGCCCTCGAGGCAGTTCCAGTTTTTGCTCTCGAAAGTGAGAAGGACCAAGCGGGCGTTTCTGCTGCTGATAGGTACTGGGCTCAGAAAGTTATTGATGGGGGATACATCCTTCATTTCAGGCATGCGCAGCGTGAGAAGTGGAACGACGTTGCGGCATTTGACGCCTATGACCTGCTCCGGGGGAGTGGATCTGCCGCAGAGTCGTATGCGAAAGCCGTGTGTCTGACTGAGCAGGGAGTGGAGGAGAGCCGACTGATTGGCAGCGTCTTCCGGCTGCTGAATGTCAAGGTGGCGCGAGTCATAGCCTCACCGTCCTGTCGGGCAAAGGAGACGGCGCAGTATGCGTTCGGGCGGATTGACGGAATCGACAACTCGCTCCTTCATCGCACGGCGATTCCTCCGGAGCAGTGGGATGGCTTTGCCGCGCAACTGAGAAGCTTGATTCTGTCCATCGATGTCCAGCCGGGCACGAACGTCGTGCTGTCGGGTCATGGTAGAAGGCTAGGTGACGATGGCGATCGTGTCATTGATGTAGACGAGACACAGGACGTTGATGGGCGAGATGAAACTGGGTTTGTCGTACTCGAAAGGGTTGAGGGCAAGGTCATCGCTCGACACAAGTTCACGAGCTTCAAGAATTTCGTGAATGCCATCCTTGAGGTGCCTCTCACGTAGGTGAAGGCACATCGCGTTGTCATCCGGGATCACCCTGGCAGAACGAGTTCGTTGAATCGTTCAACAGCACGTTCCGTTATGAGCTCTTCGTCATCGAGATGTTGCACAGCCTTCGTGAGGCCAAGATGATGTCCGAGGACTATCGGCAGCACCACAGCAAGGTCCGGTCCCCAGATGCGCGCATAACGAGGCCATTGTTTGCGGCCCGCACCTATCTTCTTCACCGTTCTTCGGGAGATTTTGCGAGGAAAACTCACTCGAATTCCCGAAGAACGCAGACTCCCGAAGAATCCGGACCCCCGGGGAACCCGAATTCCCGAAGAACCCGGGAAACCCGGACTCCCGGGGAACCGTGAAGAGGTCAGGGCGTGAAGAGGTTGTCCAGGGTCTGGGTCAGGCGACCGGGGGCCGCGACGATGTCCAGGGGCAGGCCGAGACGATCGGCGGCCCGCTGCGCTGCCCGCTCCAGGTCGGGCGTCCGCCGTCCCGCCAGCCACACCACTCGCGAGTAGTGCCGGAAGTAGTCATCGAGCAACTCCGGATGGCGATCCAGTCCGAGTTCGCGCCAGACCAGCCGATCAAAGGACAGCACGAGGAAGTCAGTCAGCACGTAGGTGCCCGGCTCGGCGTCCCAGATCGCTGTCATCTCGGACTCGCCGGCGTACACGTCGTAGCAGTGTCGACCGGGCAGTCGTCGTACGCCGAGCCGGTCACACACCTCATCCAGGGCGCCGTAGGTGCCGCAATCCGCGTAACCGATCGCGATCTCGTCGTAGGTGCCGCGCAATGTCGTGATCACCCGCTCCACCTCAGCCGCGATGCGTTCGGGCCGGTTGTGCAGAAGCGGTGGCAGCGGATGGATCGCCACCTCGACACCAGATTCCGCAATCCACGCGGAAGCATCTGCGCTCAGTGCACCACACAGGATGAGGGCCCGCCGTGGCTGGGCGCTATCAGGGGAAGGCGAGCTCATCGACGAACCGGTCGTTGAAGTCGGTGCGATCAGAGAGCTCGACGTAATGAATTTCGTCCAGGAGGGCGGTGGCACCGTGGCGCTCGGGGTCGGACAGCAGCGCCATTTTGGCTCCCTCGCCCGCGACGTTGCCCGCGCTGATGATGCGCAGCGCGGGGATCTGCGGCACGAGCCCGATCGTGATGGCGCTCGTCGCGGATAGGTAGGTGCCGAAGGATCCGGCCAGCAGCACCTGCTGGATCTCGGACTCATCGACGCCGAACTCCTCGAGGAGCAACTTCCACCCGGTCGAAATGGCGGCCTTGGCGAATTGCAACTCCCGCACATCGCGTTGACTGAGCACAACGTCGGACCCATTACCGGATTCATCCGAGGTAGCGAGGATGAACAATCTCTCGCCATCGCGCTCGACAAAGCGCTCTGCCAGATCCGGGCGCAACTCCTGGACGCGTTCCTGGGCCAGGAAGCGACCGGTTTGGTCAAGGAGTCCCACGCGAGAGAGTTCAGCGATGGCGTCCACGAGACCGGAGCCGCAAAGCCCGACGGGAGCGGCATCGTCAATCACCTGGAGCCTCAGTCCCTCGTCGGTGATGGCGACGACCTCGATGGCGCCTGAAGCCGCTCGCATGCCGCAGCGGATGGATGCCGCCTCGAATGCAGGCCCGGCCGGGGCAGCCGTCGCGACCAGCCGTTCGCCGTTGCCGAGCACGATCTCGCAATTGGTCCCGATATCGATGAAGAGGCGCAACCGCTTGTCGCGGTCCATACCGGATGCCAGGATGCCGGCGATGATGTCGCCACCCACGTAGGCGCCCAGATGGGGAAAGACCATGGCCGGTGCCTGCGGGTGAATGTGCACGCCCAGATCAGCCGCGAGCAGTCCTTCGTACGACGCCGTGGCCAGGATGAAGGGTGCGACACCGAGCGGCTCGGGGTCGATCCCCAGGGCGAGTTGGACCATCGTGGCATTGCCCGCGAGTGCTACCTCATAGACCGACTCCCGTGAGATACCGGCCTGTGCACACACATCCCCGGTCAGCTCGTCGAGCGTGGCATGCGCCAAGGCGCTCAATCGGCCGAGCGAATCAGGATCCAGCATTGTCGAGCTGATCCGGCTGATGACATCCGCGCCGAAGGGCTGCTGCTGGTTGAGCATGGACGCGACGGCAATGGGTGCCCCCGTGGTGAGGTCCATGAGGGTGGCCACCACCGTGGTGGTCCCGAGGTCGTACGCCACTCCGTACGACACCGACGTCGTATCTCCTGGTTCGAGCCCAATGAGGTGAGTGCCGACGATCACGGCCGTCACCTCCCACTGGGCCGCACGCAAGGTGACGCCGAGGGTGCGCAACACGGCGGGATTGACCTGCACCTCAAGGTCATCAAGTGCGTCGAGGATGCGACGCACATCCGTGCGCTGATCACTCAGCGTCGCGTCCTCAAGTCGCAGGAATCGCTTCTGCACGGCTGGCCGTAGGATCACCTGACGTCCGACACCCACCGTCGCCGCCTTGGGGCGCGTCGTCAGTTCAGGTATGTCGATTTCGACATCGCGTGTCGCAGTGGCCATGCAGGCGAGGCGCCAGCCATCGGCGAGTTGTTCGGCGCTGAGAGCTCGCTCATCAAGCGGGGAGATCGGCGTATCCGCATCCACGAAGCGGACCTTGCACTTCTTGCAGGTGCCGTGTCCACCACAGGTGGAGTCGATGGGCACGCCGTTCCACAGGGCGGCATCGAAAACGCTGACACCACCCGGCACGCGCACGGATTTGCCCGAGGGCTGGAACTTCAGGCTGATGCGCGATGGGCCAGTCTGCTCCTCGCCCGCGGTCTGGCTCATCCGGTCGCGGCCGCCTGCTTGGCGCGATGCGCGGCAATCCAGGTCGCGCCCCATTCGTCATTGCCCATCATGAGATCGGCGGCCTTGACCGCGGTGATGATGTGCGTCGTACGAGCGTCCATGATGGCGCTGGTCAGGCCTGCGTGCATGGCCATGGGGATGAAGACAGCGTTGAGAGTGTGGCGATCAGGCATGCCGAAGGACACATTGGATGCGCCGAGTGTGGTGTTGACGCCGATCTCGGTGGAGATGAGGTGGATTGCCTCCATCGTCTTCATGGCGAGCGTGTGGTCGGCTCCGATCGGCATGGCGAGCGGGTCCACGACGATGTCCTCGATGGGGATGCCGTACTCATCCGTGGCGATGCCGACCAGGCGCTTGGCGAGCTCAAGCCGGCGGTGGGGATCCTCCGGGATGGCCTCTTCATCGTTGGGGAGCGCGATGACAGCAGCGCCGTACCTCTTGACGAGCGGAAGGATGAGGTCGAGTCGCTCTCGCTCCATCGTGACCGAGTTGACGAGTGCCTTGCCCTCGTAGGCCGCCAGCCCGGATTCCAGTGCCTCGACGATGGAGGAGTCGATGCACAGGGGGACGTCGGTGATGGACTGCACGAGTCGCACCGCGTCGCCGAGCAGCTTGACCTCGTCGATGAGCGGAGCTCCCATGTTGACATCAAGCATCATGGCGCCGCCCGCGATCTGATCCGCGACGTCGATCTCGACGGCGGAGAGGTCCTCGACGCGAAGTTGCTCCTGGAACTTCTTGCGCCCCGTCGGGTTGATGCGCTCGCCGATGATGCAGAACGGCTGATCGGGCCCGATGGTCACGCTGGAGCGCGCCGAGCTGAGGACGGTGTGCATGGCTCTCCTAGTGCGAAGTGGTCCCGGAGGCGGTCGCCACCGGGTCGAAAGCGGGGCCGATTCCCAGATCGCGGACGAGTCGCTCAAGCGATCCGTCATGGCGAAAATCGGTGAGGTGGATCCCTGATACTCCGGGGAGGGACAGGGCGTGGCGACTGATATCGAGAGTCAGTTGGTAGGACGCTTCCGCAATGGCTTCCTTGTCTCCGGCGCCTGCCACACTCGCAATCACATCGACAGGAATCGAAATCCCCGGCACGGCGTCATCCATGAAGGACAGCGCCTTGGCGGACTTCGTGAGCACGACCGTGGGGAGGAGTGCCGTGGTGCGGGTGACACCCACCTCCACGCAGCCACGGACGAAGGCCTCGAGGCGCTCGGGGTAGTAGCCGATTTGCAGTTGCAGGAATCGAGCGCCAGCCTCGGCCTTTTTGAGTGCGCGTTGAACGCGGTAGTCCAGGGGCGGCGCAAAGGGATTCTCGACGGCACCGACAAAGAGGGTGGGCGGTTGTTTGATTGCGCGGCCGGAGAGGTAGTGGCCCTCCCCGAGGCCCGCCGCTACCTTGATCAACTGGGTGCTGTCGAGATCGAAGACGCGCCGTGCCTCCGGCTCATCACCTGCGGTCACATCATCACCGGTCAGGCACGCGATGTTTTCGACGCCAAAGAGGCTGGCACCCACGATGTCTGCCTGCATGGCGATGCGGTTTTTGTCGCGGCAGACGACCTGCATGATCGGCTCAAGGCCAAACTGCGACATGGCGATCGCGATCGACGTATTGGACGCGTGCGCGTGAGCTGCGGGGTTGTCGGTCGCATTGACAGCGTCGACAAACGGACGGAGCTCATCCGCTGCGCGCTCGATGGCCTCCAGGCCACCCCCGTCGATGCTGGGAAACTCCGCCGTCACCACCGGCCGGCGGCCCTCGGCGATCAGGGTCGAGAGGCGACTCATGAGTGGAATCCCTCGGGCAGGCTGGTTGGGTCATCGATCTCCACCATCGACGCGCCCGGGACGGCGGAGTGGGCATCGTGTGCCGCGCCCTGCCATCCCCGGGGGGTGCGCTGATCGCGCTTGGTGACGAAGTTGACCCAGGATGACGTGCCCTGCAGTCGGTTATCGACGGGTGGGCGGAGGTCGTTGAACTCCTCCTCCCAGTGACGGGGCATCGCGGGTGAATGACTGCGGTGTTCGGCGGTGACCCACACGCATCTCATGTCGGGCTTGACCTCGCAGTTGCCGTTCTCGCGCACCCCTCCGCACGGCCCGTTCCGCAGTGTCTTGGGGCACGTCATGGGGCAGGTCATACCGGTGGAATGCAGGACGCATTGACCGCACATGCGGCAGTCCCACACCGGCTTCTTGACGGCATGCTCGATGAGGGGGAGGAGCTTGGGCATACTCAGCCGGCTCGCTTTGCCGCGACGTACTCCTTGGCCTTGCGCACGGCTGTGGCGGCATCGGCGGCATAGCCGTCTGCTCCACAGACGTCGGCGTACTCCTGGGTGACGGGTGCGCCCCCGACCATGATGACAACCTTGTCGCGCAGGCCAGCCTTTTCGATCGCATTGATGTTTGCCTTGAACATCGGCATGGTTGTCGTGAGGAAGGCAGACATGCCCACAACGTCTGGCTCGTGCTCTTCGATCGCGGCAACAAACTTCTCCGGCGGCACCTGGACCCCAAGATCGATCACGGTGAAGCCAGCACCCTCGAGCATGATGTTGACAAGGTTCTTGCCGATGTCGTGTACGTCGCCCTTGACGGTGCCCATCAGGAAGGTGCCGACGCTTTCGATGCCATCCGCGGCGAGGAGGGGACGGAGCAGGTCAAGTGCCCCCGCCATGGCCTTGCCCGCCACGAGCATCTCCGGGACGAACCAGTCGCCGCGCTCGAATCGTGCGCCGACCTCCTCGAGTGACGGTATGAGTGCCTCGAAGAGCATGCGCTCCGGTGGGAGACCGGAGTCGATCCCCGACTGGGTGAGTTCCAAGACGGCTGGTTTGTTGCCCACCATCGTCTCGTCGTAGAGGCCCTTGAGGATCTCGTCGGGAGTCATGCGGCTCCAATCTTTCGTGACGGGTCGGATCGGTCGGGTCTGAGGGCGGTGCCGATGTCTTCTGCGGCATCACGGACGGTGCGGGCGATCCCGGGAAGGTGCGCGGGTGTGAGGCGCATACTCGGCCCAGAGACGGCCACGGCTGCCACCACGGTGCCATCAGCGGAGGAAATGGGCGCGGCCACGGCGACCAGTCCGGGCTCTAGCTCGGAGTCCACGATGGCAACTCCTTCTTCGCGGACGCGGTCGAGCACTCGGCCGAGTTCCGCGCGAGAGGTGATGGTCCGATCGGTGAGGCGCGGTAGGCGACCGGCGGGGAGCGGAGTGCCATGTGCCAAAAAGACGCGACCGAGTGCGCTGCAGTGAAAGGGCACCGGTCGGTCGAGCCAGTTGACCGCACCGAGGAGGTAGGCCGAATCCACCTGGGCGATCTGGCGCACCTCACCAGCCAGGGGCACGGCAAGATTGACCGTCTCGCCTGTCCGAGCACCGAGTGCATCGAGATACGGCTGCGCGAGGCGCAGGAGATCGTCCTCTGGCCGTAAGGACAGGGCATAGTCGGTGATCTGCGTGCCCGGCTGCCACGCACCCGTCCCCGTGCGCTGCAGCAGGCCGTTGCGCTCCAGGCTTGTCGTCAGTCTCGACAGGGTGCTCTTGGGTAGGCGAGTTGTCCCGGCGAGGTCGGCAAAACTCACCGGTTCGGTGGACCCGAGGACGGCCAGCAGCACGGCGGCGGCGCGATCCACCGCCTGAGTGCCGACCGGTCCTGCCACCTGCCCCCACCGCCCTCATCGCATCCGATAAAAGTTCCACCATATGGAACTCTACTTCCAATTATGGAGTGTAGGATCATCAGACAAACCGGTCAAGGCCACATTCAGGGAGATCCCATGTTCGAGAACACCCTGCCGCGTTACGACATCCTCTCCGAGGAGTCCATGGCTGTCCTGGATAAGGGCTGGCGCCGCATCGTCTCCGAGCTCGGCATCGAATTCATGATGCCCGAGGCCGTCGAGCTCTTCAAGGCGGCAGGGATGCGCACGGACGGAGACAAGGTCTTCTTCGATCCGGACTTCGTCTTGGAACAGGTCGCCAAGGCGCCGCGTGATTTTGACATCCAGGCGCGTAACCCCGACCACAACGTCCATATCGGTGGCAACAGCATGGTCTTCTCCAGCGTCTACGGACCACCCTTTGTGCGTCAGGGCGACGTACGACGGGACGCCACCATGGAGGACTTCCGAAACTTCGCGAAGTTGGCGCAGTCATTCCCCGTCATGGACAGCGTGGGCGGAGTGGTGTGTGAGCCCAGCGACGCACCCCTGGACTCGCGCCATCTGGACATGCTCTACGCCGCCATGACCCTCACCGACAAGTTCTACATGGGCAATGTGGTCAGTGGCACCAGAGCACTCGACACCATCCGCATGAGCGAAATCCTCTTTGGTAGCCGTGAGGCAATTGAGAAGACTCCCGTCTGTATCTCGCTGGTCAATTGCAACTCTCCGCTGCGGTGGGATGACCGAATGCTGGAAGCACAATTTGAGTATGCCCGGGCAATGCAGCCGGTGATCCTCACGCCGTTCCTGCTCATGGGAGCCATGTCGCCGGTGTCGATCCCCGCCACGCTGGCCCAGCAGATGGCTGAGACCCTCACCGGCATCGCGCTCACGCAGTTGATCCGACCGGGTGCCCCCGTGGTCTTCGGGTCCTTCCTCTCCAATATCGACATGCAGTCCGGCTCACCGCAGTTCGGCACACCCGAATCGGCGATTGGGCTGCTGTGCACCGGACAGATTGCGCGCCACTTCAACCTGCCCTTCCGCACCGGTGGTGGCCTCAACTCATCCCAGACCGTGGACGCTCAGGCAGCCTTTGAGTCCCTCATGACAATGCTTCCCACATTCCTGGCCGGCACAAACTTCGTCATGCACTCCGCAGGCTGGCTCGAGGGTGGGCTTGTCTCCTGCTACGAGAAGTACATTCTCGACATCCAGATCCTCGAATCCTTGCAACGTGAGTTCACCCCGGTGAATTTCACCGAGGAGGAACTCGCTTTTGGTGCGCATGAGGAGGTCGGTGCAGGCGGTCACTTCCTGGGGGCCGAGCACACCATGGAGCGATTCCGCACCTGCTTCTATCGGCCCTTCCTATGGAACTCAGACAACTTCGAGCGGTGGACGCGTCTCGGTGCGCGCGATGCGGTGGAGCGCTCGCGGGAGATCTACGAGCAAAAATTGGAGGACTACGTGCAGCCGCCACTGGAGGAATCCATCCGCGAGGAACTCGAGGAGTACGTGATCCGTCGTCGCGCCGAACTCGGTGACTGACGGCAGCCGATCACCTAGGGTGTCCCCATGCCCAGGGGATATGACTACATCATCGTCGGCGGCGGCTCCGCAGGATCCGCACTTGCCGCACGTCTCAGCGAGGATTCATCGACCACGGTCCTCGTCCTCGAGGCCGGACGCCCCGACTATCCCTGGGATGTCTACATCCACATGCCGGCGGCGTTGACCTTCCCGATCGGCAACAAACTCTATGACTGGATGTATGCATCCCAGCCCGAGCCGCATATGAACAACCGCCGGGTGCACCACGGTCGCGGCAAGATCCTGGGCGGGTCGAGCAGCATCAACGGCATGATCTTCCAGCGTGGCAATCCCCTGGACTATGAGCGCTGGGCAGCAGATCCGGGGATGGATTCCTGGGGCTATGCCCAGTGCCTGCCCTACTTCAAGAAGATGGAGGACTGCCGCGCTGGCGCTGACGAATGGCGCGGCAAGGACGGTCCGCTCATCCTGGAGCGTGGTGAGGCGAAGAACCCGCTTTTTGCCGCATTCTTCGAAGCCGTCCAAGAGGCCGGGCACTCCCTGACTGCTGATGTCAATGGATACAAGCAGGAGGGCTTTGCGTCGTTCGATCGCAATGTGCACAACGGACGGCGCTACTCGGCGACGAAGGCCTACCTACGCCCCGCGATGTCCCGGCCCAATCTCACGGTCAAGACACGCGCGCACGTCACCCGCATCACGATGGACACCTCGGGTGACGAGCCCCGCGCAACCGGCGTTGACGTGTCCCTTGGTGGCAAACGTCCCGTCCATGTCCGTGGAGGGGAGGTGATCCTGTGCGGAGGCGCATTCAACTCGCCCCAACTTCTCCAACTGTCCGGGATCGGCAATGCTGACCATCTGCGATCGGTCGGGGTTGATCCTGTGCATCATCTGCCCGGCGTGGGCGAAAACCTGCAGGATCATCTCGAGGTCTATGTGCAGCATGCGTGCACCCAGCCCGTGTCTTTGAATCCTAATCTTCAGTTCTGGCGGCGGCCGATCATCGGGGCCGAGTGGCTCTTCCTCCGATCAGGTCCCGGTGCCTCGAATCACTTTGAAGCCGGTGGCTTCATCCGCAGCAACGATGGTGTCGAATATCCCAATCTCATGTACCACTTCCTGCCGATCGCCGTGCGCTACGACGGCACGTCGATTGCCGAGGGTCACGGCTATCAGGTGCACATCGGTCCCATGTATTCCGATGCCCGAGGTCGACTCTGGATCACGAGTGCGGATCCGATGGCGCCCCCGGCGTTCGTCTTCAACTACCTGTCCACCGAGCAGGATCGCCGGGAGTGGATCGAGGCGATTCACAAGACCCGAGAGATTCTTGAGCAATCGGCCTTCGCTCCCTACAGCGGAGGGGAGATCTCACCGGGAGCGGACGTGTCCTCCGATGATGAGATTCTCGACTGGGTCCGTCGCGATGGTGAGACGGCGTACCACCCGTCCTGCACCAACAGGATGGGTGTCGACGAGATGTCGGTTGTCGATCCACTCACGATGAAGGTGCATGGCACCCAAGGAGTTCGCGTGGTTGATGCGTCCGCGATGCCCTACGTCACCAATGGCAACATCTACGCGCCCGTGATGATGATGGCGGAGAAGGCCGCCGACATCATCAAGGGAGCCACACCCCTGCCCCCGGAACACGCCCCCTTCTACCGCCACCACATCCAGGCTGGGTCCCATGCCTGACCTCTATATCGATGGTTCATGGATCCCTGCCGCCGAAGGGGGTACGCGGGAGATTCGCTGCCCTGCCGATGGCGAGGTTGTCCGTGTGGTGGACGAGGCAACGGCGGTGGACACCGAGCGAGCGATCGCCGCGGCCCGCCGGGCCTTCGATGATGGGCGATGGAGCGGGGTGGCCATGGCCGAGCGTGGCCGACTCCTCGACCGCGTGGCGGATCTACTCGAGAGGGATGTCGAGGTGATTGCTCGAGCGGAATCCCTCGACACGGGCAAGAGATTCGCCGAATCCGAGTACGACGTGGCCGATGTTGCGCGAACCTTCCGCTACTTCGCGGGCCTTGCCGCAGGCGATGTGCTCGGTGGCCGTATCGTCGATGCGGGCAATGCGGATGTGCGTTCTCGCATTGAATACTCACCGGTCGGAGTTTGCGGGCTCATCACTCCCTGGAATTACCCCCTGCTGCAGGCTGCGTGGAAGGTGGCACCGGCGCTGGCCGCCGGCAATACCTTCGTCCTCAAGCCCAGTGAGTTGACCCCGTCGACGTCGATTCATCTCATCCGGCTTCTTGCTGAGGCGGGACTGCCGGAGGGTGTCGCCAATCTCATCCTGGGAGCGGGGGCGACCGCAGGGGCCCCACTGGCGGTGAATCCCGATGTTGACCTGGTGTCCTTCACCGGTGGGCTCATCACGGGTCGGAGGATCATGGCCGAGGCGGCCGCGACGGTCAAGAAGGTCGCCCTCGAACTCGGCGGCAAGAATCCCAACATCATCTTCGCGGACGCCGACCTCACGGCGGCCGTCGATAACGCGCTCACCGCTGTCTTCCTACACAGCGGGCAGGTGTGCTCTGCCGGCGCGCGCCTGCTGGTCGAGGAGTCGATCCATGACCGTGTCGTTGACGAGATTGTGCGCCGCGCTGAGCGCATCCGGCTCGGTGGTCCCTTTGATCCCCTGGCCGAGACCGGGCCCCTGATCTCTGTCGGCCATCGGGACAAGATCGCGGCGTACGTCGCCGCCGCGATTGCCGAGGGTGCCGTCCTGCGCTGCGGTGGATCCGCTCCGGATCCGGGCGAATACCCCGCACTGGCCGACGGCTGCTACTACCGTCCCACCGTGCTCGATAACTGCGTCAGTGACATGACATGTGTGCAGGACGAGTCCTTTGGCCCGGTCCTCACGGTCGAGGTATTCACCTCGGAGGCCGAGGCCATCCGTCTCGGCAATGACACGATGTACGGCCTCGCGGGTGCGGTGTGGACATCGGATGCGGGCAAGGCCGAGCGCGTTGCAAGCGCTCTGCGGCACGGCACCATCTGGATCAACGATTACCACCCCTACCTACCGCAGGCGGAGTGGGGCGGATTCAAACAGTCCGGTGTCGGGCGTGAACTCGGTCCGACCGGACTTCACGAGTATCTCGAGGCCAAGCATGTCTACCGCAACCTCTCGCCTGCCCCGAGCGGCTGGTTCTCCCAGGAGGCATGACGATGTCGACGTCCACGTCACCCAGCACCGAGACCCCCGCCATCAGCGTGCGAGGGCTCTGGAAGGTCTTCGGCCCGAAGTCCGACAGTGTCGTTGGCTCGCCGCTGGCCGATCTGCCACGCGAGGAGTTGCTGGCACAAACGGGGTGCACCGCTGCCGTGCGCGATGTCTCCTTTGAGGTGGCCGAGGGCGAAGTCTTCGTCGTCATGGGACTGTCGGGCTCGGGCAAGTCCACCCTCGTGCGCTGCCTCACGCGCCTCATTGACTCGACCGCAGGTGAGGTGATCATCGAGGGTGAAGACATCCTCAAGGCCTCCGCCTCGGAGTTGCGCCATCTGCGCCGCACGGAGTTTTCCATGGTGTTCCAGCACTTCGGCCTGCTGCCCCACCGCAAGGTGATCGACAACATCGCCTACCCACTGGAGATTCAGGGCGTCAAGAAGGATGTCCGCTACGCGCGGGCCGAAGAGGTCATCCAGCTCGTGGGGCTGAGCGGCTACGCCAATGCCTATCCGGAGCAGTTGTCCGGTGGCATGCAGCAGCGGGTCGGTCTGGCCCGCGCGCTCGCCGTGGATCCCGATGTGATGTTCCTCGATGAGCCCTTCAGTGCACTGGATCCCTTGATTCGCCGGGATATGCAGTCCGAAGTGATCCGGCTGCATCGCGAACTCGGTAAGACCATGGTCTTCATCACCCACGACCTTGCCGAGGCTATGAAACTCGGCGATCGAATCGCCATCATGCGCGATGGCGCGATCGTCCAGATGGGCACGGCAATGGATCTGGTGCTGCACCCCGCGGATGCCTACGTCCAAGACTTTCTCCGTGACATTCCCAAGAGCCACGTGCTGACCCTCGGTGTCATCGCTCGTCCCCGACGGGCGGACGAGCCCGCAGATGGTCCGACGTTGCCCGGGGACATGATCATCAAGGCGGCGACCCACGCGATCATCGCCGCGCACGCACCGGTACGGGTGATGGACGGTGATCGCGAGATGGGTGTCGTGGGCAGCGATGATGTGCTGAGCCTGATCGCAGGGGACCCGGTCTCGGAGTTGGACGACTGACCATGGGACTCACGGGCGTCCTCCGGTTGCGTTGGGTCCAGGCCCTCGTTGTTCTTGGCGTGTGGTTTGTCGTTGCCACGCTCCTCAAAGGCGTGCAAACGCAGGAGCTTTCCACGGCCACGGACTCGCCGTTCACCGCTTGGATGCGCGATGTCGCGGCGGCCATCCGCGGCAATCGCACGGAGAGCCCTGTTTTCATTTACTTCTTCAACCCCATCCGAGGCTTTATCGAGGGTTTCATCGAAATCATCATGTCGGTCATCTCGATGCCGGCCCAGGGCAATCTCATCCCCCTCCTCGGCTGGTTTGGAGTCTTCGTCCTCATCGGCTACATCGTCTACGCCAGTTCCAATCTGCGTACTGCGCTCTTCAGCATGTTCATGCTGCTTCTGTGCGGGATGCTCGGCATGTGGGTGATCACCATGGACACCCTGGCCATGACACTGGGTGCGGTCTTCCTGTCCCTCATCGTCGCCCTACCCCTCGGAGTGTGGGCCGGTCTCAATGACAGGGTCATGGCGACCCTGCGACCCGCCCTTGACCTCGCCCAGGTGCTACCCACGCTGGTCTACCTCGCACCGCTAGCCCTCGTCTTCCTCATCGGCATCGCCTCGGCCACGATCGCCACGATGATCTACTCCATCCCCATCTGCATCCGCATCACCGCTCACGCCATCAAGTCCCTCAAGGCGGGCCCCATCGAGGCAGCGGAGGCGGCTGGATCCACCCGGTGGCAGTTGCTGACCAAGGTGCAACTCCCGATGGCCAAGAGCACCCTGATCCTCGCGGTCAACCAGACGACGCTGGCGGCGCTGTCCTTCGTCGTCATCGCGGCGCTGATCGGCGCGCCCGGCCTCGGCAAGCCGGTCATCGAGGCGCTGATCATCCGCAACGTGGGTGACGGTGTTGTTGCGGGGCTAGCCGTCGTCTGCCTGGCGATCCTGCTGGATCGAGCGACCACGGCCGCGGTCAATCGAGACCAGCATGGCTTCGCCGCCTCCGACGCGGCGAAGGTGCGGCGGCGGATTGGGCTTGTGGCCGGCGGACTCTTCACGATCGTGGCGATCGTGCTGTCACGACAGGTCCTCTGGTTTGCGGTCTTCCCCGAATCACTGAACTTCGGCAAGCAGGTGGCTGGAGTGGCTGACGCACTCGAGGAGTGGATCACCAGCAACCTCGACTTCGTCACCGTGACGGGCAGCGAGTGGTTCACCATCTGGATCCTCAATCCGCTCCAGGGTGTTCTGGCGGAGTCACCATGGTGGCTGACGCTTATCGCGGTCACGCTCCTCGCCTTCATCCTGGCGGGGCGCACGGTCGGGATCCTGGTGTTTTTCCTGCTGGCGCTGATCATGGGCACGGGATTGTGGAATGACACGATGCTGACACTGTCTATGACGCTGCTCGCGACGGTGTTTGTCGTCATCATCGGCATCGTCGTCGGGGTTTGGGCCGGTCGCAGCGCCCGCGTGGATCGATTCCTCAAGCCCTTCTTGGATGCCGGACAGACCATGCCGGCATTCGTCTATCTCGTTCCGGTGCTCGCGCTCTTCGGGCCGACACGGTTTGCCGCCATCGTCCTCGGTGTTGTGTACGCCGCTCCCGTGGTCATCCGCATCGTCGCCGACGGTATTCGCAAGGTCCCCAAGGAGTCGGTTGAAGCCGCCATCTCCGCAGGGTCGACGAATCTGCAGGTCATCACCAAGGTGCAGTTGCCGATCTCGCGACGTTCCATTCTGCTCGGTGTTAACCAGGGCCTCATCTTCGTGCTGGCGGTGGTCGTCATCGGCGGTTTCGTCGGGGCCGGTGGCCTCGGCTACCTGGTCATCGTGGGCCAGTCCAAGCCGGAACTTGCCGGCAAGGGGCTCGCGGCCGGCATCGCTATCGTCCTCCTGGGCATCATTTTGGACCGAATTGCGCAGGGCCGACCGGAAAAGTCGACCCAGGGACACCACTAGACCCTCGGGAGCCGTGGGGTTCCGGGAGCGATACGCATCCGTTATGCGTATTCGCCCGTGTCGCTTGGGTCGCCTGCCTACGATGACGGAGACATCTACCTTCCGGGAGGAAGAATGAAGCAAGTTGGTAAAGGCGCGGGACTCATGGTCGCGCTTGCTGCAGCCGGGCTGGTCCTGGCGGCTTGCGGCGGCAGCGTTAACGAGGCGACCTCGTCGTCAGCGGCACCGGAGTCCTCCGCGGCACCCGAAGCATCCAGCTCGGCTCCGGCCCCCGACAACACCGCCTGCGGTGAGTGGGGCGTTGCGATGCACGCGTGGGTGGGTTACACAGCCTCCGCTCAGGTGCTCAGCGACGTGGCGAGGGAGAAGCTCGGTTGCACGATCGACCAGATCACCCTGGACGAAGCCGGCGTTACCTACGACGCGATGGAGGCCGGCTCTGTCGACGTCATTATCGAAGACTGGGGCGGCGGACGTTGGCAGGAGTGGGTTGACCGCGGCGCCATCGTTGAGGTTGGCCTGAATGGCAACGTGGGTCTCATCGGAATGTTCGTCCCGCAGTGGATGTGTGACGAAAATCCCGACATCACCGACGGCACCAAACTCAATGAGTACGCCGACCTCTTCCAGACGCCTGAGTCCGGTGACAAGGGAGCCTGGTACGAAGGCCCCCCCGGCTACACCACCATCGGCGAGAAGATCATCGAGGCCTATGACTTGAACTACAAGATCATCAATACAGGGTCTGAAGCAGCGCTGATCGAGGCCTTCACCAAGGGCACCGAGGATAAGACTCCGGTTCTCGGCTACTTCTATGAGCCGCAGAACTTCCTCGCCAAGGTCCCGCTGTGCCGCATCAACTTCCCGGCCAACGACTGGACCGATGCGGCCAAGGCGAGTGGTCTCACCGATTACCCCGAGACTCCGCTCGTGAAGCTCGCGACGCTGGCGCTCATGGATTCGGGCAGCCCGTTTGCCACACTCCTCCAGAACTTCGAGTGGACTAACGAGGACCAGAACCAGGTCGCACTCGACATCGAGTCCGGCATGACCCCGGAGGAGGCGGCCCAGAAGTGGATCGATGCCAACCCGGACAAGGTCACCGCATGGCTTGAGGGCACGGGAGCTTCCTGACCCGCTGATTCGCATGCACGACCTGATGTCGCAGGGCCCCGGCCAATGGCCGGGGCCCTGCGACATGTCTGACCGGTCCGCGCGGGGAGGTGTGCGATCACATGTGGTGTGATGACCGCATGCGCGAGGCGATCCTGCTTGTCGGGGGGCAGGGCACACGGCTGCGTCCCCTCACCCTGTCCACACCCAAGCCCATGCTCCCGGTGGCGGGAGTGCCGCTCACCGTGCACCAAATCGAGCGGGCACGCGATGCCGGTGTAGAGCGCATCGTGCTCGGTACGTCGTACCGGGCGGAGGTCTTCGCCGAGCACCTCGGGGACGGGCGCGACCTCGGGGTCGAGATCGCCTACGCCGTCGAGGTCGACCCCCTGGGGACGGGTGGAGCGATCCGCAACGCTGCCGCGCACCTCACGTGCGGTCCGGACGACCCCGTCATGGTGCTCAACGGAGATGTCCTCAGCGGCGTCGACTACGCCGGACTCATCGAAGGTCATGTGCGCGCCGGCGCCGTCGTCACCTTGCACCTCGTCCGCGTCGAGGATCCCTCCGCCTACGGCCTGGTGCCGACCGATGAGCAGGGGCGCGTGCTCGCCTTCCGTGAGAAGCCCACGACTGCGGAGGAGATCATCACCGATCAGATCAACGCAGGCTGCTACGTCTTCCGGCGCTCGGCGATCGATGCAATCCCTACCGGCCGGGTGGTGTCCGTGGAGCGCGACACCTTCCCGGCTCTCCTAGCGGACGGGGCGCACATGCGGGGAGTGGTCGACGACTCCTATTGGCTTGATCTCGGCACGCCCTGGGACTTCATCCGGGGGTCGGCGGACCTCGTGCGCGGGATTGCCCCCTGGCCCGGTCATGCGCCGGCTGTTTCGCTCGTCCTCGATGACGCCGTCGTGGACGAGGGCGCTGACGTGGGCGGCGGAACCACCGTCGGTCGCGGTTGCCGGGTGGCTGCGGGTGCCGTCGTGCAGGGATCGGTGCTGCTCGACGGTGCGGTGATCGGACCAGCGGCCGTCGTCACTGATTCCGTTATCGGCGCGGGGGCGATGGTCGAGGCCGGGGCGGTCGTAGCCGGCTGCGTCATCGGAGACGGTGCACGCGTCGGCACGGGTAATGAGTTACGCGCGGGCGCGCGGATTTGGCCCGACGTCGTGCTCCCACCGACCTCGGTGCGCTTCTCCACCGATGCGTGACACACGAGCCCGCTCGTCGCGTTGCCGGCCGGCATCGTTCTCCGGGCGATAAGCGTCACCGGGTGAAGCAATGTGACCGGAGAACGACGACCGGAGCCGGTTGCCGTCAGCGGCGAAGGATGAAGCCTTCCGGGTCGCGCTCGGGTCGCGGACCTGGCTCGCTGGCCGAACGCCCGACGGCGACGGCGCCGAGGGGCTGCCAGGAGGCCGGGAGGCCGAGCACGGCACACACCACCTCGGGGCAAAACATCGTCGATGAGATCCACGCCGATCCCCATCCCTCGGCCGCGAGGGAGATGAGGAGGTTCTCGACGGCAGCGCCTCCCGACACGAGGAAGAGGTCGCGCTCGAATCCTGCGCGCCGCTCATCAGGGTAAGCGTGGGGACCCTCGGCGAGGTCAAGAAAGGGCAGGACGACCGCGGGAGCGCGCCACAGGATGTCTCCGCGCGACACGCGCCGCTTGATCGCCTCGGCATCGAAGCCATCGGCCGCGAGGTCAGCGCGCCACCTGTCGCGCATGGCCGACAGCAACTTCTCGCGCTGCTGCGTGAGCAGCACGAACCGCCAGGCTGTCGTGTGGTGTGGGGCCGGGGCGGTCACGGCTGCGGCGATTGCCCGCGTCAGCACCTCCTCGTCAACGGGCTCGTCGGTGAAGTGACGCACCGTACGCCGGGCTGCGACGGCGTCACGCGCGCCCTCGCGGCGGGCCTCCGCCGTTCCCAGGGGAAAGAGATCCTCGTCCCGGCGACGGACGAGCGCGACAGCTCCGGGGCCGTCACCGTCGATCACGGCATCGGGCAGCCCGCGGACTATGGCCACGGGGATGCCGCTCACCTTGCCCTTGACCACATCCGCGGCGCCCGCGATCTCGTCCGCGATCGCCAGAATTGTTGCCTCCATCGGCCGTCCGCCCGCGTCCGCCCGACCGCGTAGATCATCGAGGGGTTCGAGGCCCGCCACGCCGATGGCGCAGTCGGTGAGCCCCTCACGCCACGGGCGCCCGAGGGTGTCGGTGATGATGACCGCGATGCGTGCCCGGGTCAACTGGGACACCCGGGTGCGCAGTGCTCGAGCGGAGGCGTCGGGGTCTCGGGGGAGGAGCAGGATGAATCCCGCGGGGGCGTTGCTGGCATCGATGCCGGCGGCGGCGAGCACGAGTCCGTGGTGCGTGCGCACGATCTGGGTGATCCCTCGCGGGGTCTCCTTGGTGGCGACCACCGCCTCCGTCTCGGCGGTGAGTGCCGCATCGCGATCGGACTCGGGCACGATGCGACCCTCGGCCTTGCTCACGACTTTGCTCGTGATGACCAGGATGTCTCCGTCCGCGATGCCGGTGGATCCATCGGGCCACGAAACCCCCGATAGACATCGCACGATCTCCGCAGCGAGGTCACAGTCCGCCGTGATCTCGCCGAGTCCGGGGACTCCGACGACCTGGAGTGTCACGAGCCCTGTCGCACGTCATCGGCCACATCCAGTGCGGCTTGGGCGATAGTGACCGTGGTGTCCAGGTCACTCATCCACAGGGGTACGGCATGGCAGGCGATGCCGAGCGCCTGTACGGCCGAGATCGCATCAGCATCGGAGGTGTCGACGAGCCAACCGTCCAGCAGGCCATCGGCGGGTGCTCCTGCGGGAATCAGCGCACGCCGTGCTCCGTAGTGGCGAGCCACAGCGCCGGCATCGACGGCCACCCCGATCGCGGCAAGGCACGCATCCGCCATGCCGCGCACCGGGCGACCTCCGATGATGGGGGAGATACCGACAACGGGTGCCGAGGTGCGCCGTAGGGCATCGACTATCCCCGGCACCTGCAGGATCGTGCCGATGGAGACCACCGGGTTGGACGGGGGCAGGAGGACCACATCGGCCTGCTCGATAGCGTCGATGACCCCCGGCCCGGGCCGGGCGTCGGGGGCGCCCACGAGAACGAAGTCGTGGGCGCATGGCTCGGCGCGGTAGCGGACCCACCATTCCTGAAAGTGGATAGCCCGACGTAGTGGATCTCCCGTGGTGTCACGCGCCCCATCCGGATCATCGATGACCACATGGGTCTCTGC